>OLNC01000015.1_pt1 | contig 172715 bp, 129 predicted proteins | sample 1672011 | NCBI WGS metagenome assembly OLNC01 (sample SAMEA3136636, study PRJEB25190) | human gut metagenome | biome: human gut; feature: human-associated habitat; material: faeces | place: Austria | collected 2013
AATCCAAGAGGATATATAGCTCTTTTAGAGTTTACACAGAATTAATTACAGTCTCTCAATATTTTTTCTGAATCCGTTGCTATTTGTAGAGAATCACTCTTGTCTCGTATGGCTGCAAAGCTCCTGCTACATGGTTTTTGTAGTTTGTGATCAACTCTTCGCCTTCGTTTTCTTCGAACAGTTCGCATGAGACTTCCTTATTTGTAAAGTTGCATGCTACCACCAGTTTTTCGTTTCCAAGCGTTCTCTCATATGCATAGATATCATCATTATCTTCCAGCAGTCCGTGGAATACTCCTTCCACGATCACTTCATACTGGTGACGCAGCCGGATCAGTTTCTGATAGTAGTAGAATACACTATCCTTGTCTTCCAGTGCTGCTTTTGCATTAATCTGTGTATAATTTTTGTTTACACTGATCCAGGGGGTTCCCGTAGTAAATCCTGCATTTGCGCTGTCATCCCACTGCATTGGTGTTCTGGCATTGTCACGGCTGATCATCTTCAGGCAGTTCAACATTTCTTCTTCTGTCATCAGCCCGCTTTCTGTATACTCTTTGTACGCATTGATCGCTTCGATGTCTCTGTAATCACTGATCGATTTGAAATATGCATTTGTCATACCTATTTCTTCTCCCTGATAAATATATGGAGATCCTTTTAACATATGCAGACAAGTTGCGATCATCTTTGCAGATATTTCCCGGTACATCGGACTGTCATCACCAAATCGGGATACCGCACGGGGCTGATCGTGATTATCCCAATACAAACTGTTCCATGCTTTTCCTTCCAGTTCAGTCTGCCATTTGTTCATGACAGCACGCACTTTTTTCATCTCCGGTTTTCTGGTTGTCCATTTACCATATTTGCCGTCTGTGGTTCCCATATGTTCAAACTGAAACACCATGTTCAGTTCGCTTCCATCCAGATTCGCATATTTCTTTGCTTCTTCCGTTGTAACACCCGGCGTTTCACCAACAGTGATCAGATCAAATCTGGAAAGTACACGTTTGTTCATTTCCTGCAGATATTCATGTACATGGGGACCGTTACATACATATGGAGACATATCACCATGCAGACCATCCTTGATTTCTCCGTCCGGATATGCAGGGTCTTTGGAAATCATACTGATAACATCCATGCGGAATCCGTCTACTCCTTTTTCACACCACCAGGTCATCATGCGAAATACTTCGTCACGTACTGCCGGGTTCTCCCAGTTAAGATCCGGCTGCTTTTTGGAGAAACAATGCAGATAGTACATGCCGGTTGTCTCATCAAACTGCCATGCGGAACCACCAAAACATGCTCCCCAGTTTGTCGGCTCTTTGCCGTCTTTCGGATCTTTCCAGATATAATAATCGCGGTATGGATTATCTTTCGATTTTTTACTTTCCAGAAACCATCTGTGCTCATCGGAGCTGTGATTTACTACCAGATCCATCACCAGTTTGATACCGCGTTTATGCATCTCTGTGATCATCCGGTCAAAATCTTCCATTGTTCCGAAATCAGTCATGATATCCTGATAATCAGAAATATCATATCCATTATCATCGTTCGGTGATTTATAAATCGGGGACAGCCAGATTACATCCACACCCAGTTTCTTCAGATAATCCAGATGTTCCGTAATACCGTTCAGATCACCGATGCCGTCTCCGTTACTATCCGCAAAACTTCTTGGATAGATCTGATAAATCACACTGCTTTTCCACCATGCTTTACTCATCTTAGTTCCTTCCTCTCTTATGCTCAATTTTCTTGTTGCCTTATCATTTCTGCTAATATCGACAGCAGCTTATCAACCTGGATCGGCTTTGCGATATGCCCATTCATTCCGGCTGCAATAGCAGCCCGCTTATCTTCTTCGAATGCATTTGCTGTCATTGCAATGATCGGTATGCATGCTTTCTCCTGATCTGACAGGTTCCTGATCGTCTGTGTAGCTTTGTAACCGTCCATTTTTGGCATCTGGATATCCATGAGGATGATATCATAGGTTCCCGCCGGCATTTCCGTTATCCTGCTTATACACTGAAGACCATCCTCCACACGTTCGACCTTAAGACCGGCACGCTCAAGTATTACCGCTGCAATCTCTGCATTCAGATCATTGTCCTCTGCCAAAAGAATACTCCTGTCTTTAAGGATTTCTCTGCTTATCCCAGACTCTTCAAGATGCTTTTTCACATAATAGCTTTCATCCGCTATTTTGTGTTTCAGTGTTACCGTAAAGGTACTGCCTTTTCCAAGCTCACTCTCTACCTCTATTGTTCCACCGAGCAGATCTACATATTTCTTTACAATCGACATTCCCAGTCCGGTTCCCGCGATTTTGCTCTTTGTGGTATTCTGCTCACGCGTGAACGCTTCGAAAATCTCTGTCAGGAAATCTTCACTCATGCCTATTCCGCTATCGCTTACTCTGTTTCTCACTATTATATACCCAGGCTCGTTGCATGGCAATTCCTCTACACTCATTATAACAGAACCACCGGGTGGCGTATATTTTATGGCATTGCCCAGAATATTGACAAATATTTCTTTTACTTTGGTCGTATCTGTCAATATATGCTCATGTTCTACATTTATCGTGTAATGAAGTGCAAGATTCTTTTTCTTTGCTTCATCTTCAAATATTTCAAACAAAGACTGCCGGATAGCTCCAAGCCTGCCATAATTCTCATTGATCTCCATCTTTCCGCTCTCAATCTTGGCCATATCAAGTACATTATTTATAATTGACAGAAGAAGATTGCCGGACTGCTTCAGTTTTTCCAAGTGTTCTGAAGTTTCAGGCATATCCTTTCCTTTTAGTTCATCCTCCATAAGCTGTGCATAACCCAGAATCACATTCATAGGAGTACGGATGTCATGTGACATATTGTTAAGAAAACGGGTCTTTGCAAGACTGGCATCCTCCGCTTTTTTCAGAGCGATTTCCAGTTTGTCATTCAGTTTTTGTGTATCATTTGCCGCAAGCTTTGCGGCAGCTTCTGCCTTCCTTGCCTTCCGTAAAAATACGAGGATTATAGCAATGATGCTTAGTCCAAAAAATCCTGCCGTGGCAAAAAAAGCAAGCATGTTGTCTTTTACAAAATCATAAAAAGTCACCTTATCTGCCGTACTGTCATAGATAGCAAGTGTACTTGTAAGCATATCAGAAGGCATCGTCTTCAAAGTTTTATTCAGTATCGACAAAAGGGTTCCCTCTCCACCTCTTACTGCAAAGCATGCTTCCATTGTTTTTGTAAGTGGAATACTCTTGAAATCTCGATTGTTATCATATTTCAGCGCCTGACTGGTTCCCATAAGAAAACAGTCTGCTTTTTGATGAAGAACCATATCTGTCGCATCAGCAAGCGAATCGCAATCTATCAGTTTCCAGTTGGGATAACTGAACGCAATATGCTGTTTTAAAGCTTCGTGTTCCTTTACCACAGCTACCGAATACGCCTCGTTCTCATTGAAATATTTTTCATCCGTTACCGCCATCAGGCTGTAGGTCCAGGCTGTGTTTGTAAGTGTATAACCTTTTTTTTCTGCAAGATCAGGATTTCTGCCAACATAAAAAATCATGTCAATTTCATGATCCTGCAGTGCCCGAAGCATTTCGTTGTAATCATCATATTCCTGTATACCAAATTTCAGTCTCTGATTACCCAGACAGTCTTTTGCATACGAGATATATTCTGCCAGCATACCGTTAAGTTTTCCAGTCTCTTCATCCATGGAAAAGATTGCCGGATCATTGTTCAAAAAACCGATCCGAATACTGCCATGTTCTTCCAGCCATAATTTTTCTTCACCGGTAAGACTCTGATTATAAGCAAGCGTAAAATACTTCTTATACAGGTCTGCCTTAAAAAAAGGACTATCCTGTTCCAGCTGGCGCATCGCATAATCCAGTTCCGTCTTGATATCGCTGCGCTCTTTATTTATTGCAAAATAGATGCCTGACTTGCCAATCGTAGTAACAGATGATATTCCCTGTTCAGACCAAAGGGATTCCTCCAGAGATACAAAACAATCGATCTCATGATTCGCTAATTTTTTTTCAACATCATCATCATTATTCACATTTACATGTTCTGTATGTATGCCATTCTTATTTTCCCATTCTGTCAGCATGATTTCAGGTTCTGTATCCATAAGTACACCGACACGTTTCCCATCCATAAACTTGAAATCATACGTTCCAATATCCAGATTCGATAAATCAGCATAAAGGATATACTTTTCCTCACCCATCGGTTCCTCCGGAAAAAGCATCTTTTGTGCACGTTCATCGGTATAAGAGATATCCCCCATGATATCAATCTCACCGTTTTCAAGCTTATCAAAACAGTTGGACCAGTCACATTTCACATACTCAAATTTCCATCCGGTATAGCCTGCCAGAGCCTGCATGAGCTCGTACCCATATCCTTGTCTGACACCGTTTTTACCGACATAATTAAAAGTATCCTCAAATGAACCGACACGAATGGTCTGTGGCTGTTTTTCATCCTTATTCGTTTCAGCAGCCTGGCAGTATACTGATAACATCATCCACATTCCCAGGATCACAAATATACATGCAAATAGTACAGCTGATGTTTTTCTACTTTTATTCATTCTTCTTTCCTGATTTTTTTGTATTTTTCCTGACAGACTGACCCTATTCCACCAATTTGCAAATTACTTTTACCAGTAATCTCACATCAACAGGCTTGGAGATATGTTCATTCATTCCTGCTTCTTTTGCTCTCAGTCTGTCCTCCGTGAACGCATTTGCTGTCATTGCAATAATTGGTATTGCCTTAGCATCCTCTCTGTCCAGAGACCGGATCATCTTCGTTGCTTCATAACCATTCATGACCGGCATCATAATATCCATAAGAATGACGTCAAATTCACCAGGTTCACTATTTCTGAACAGCTCAACAGCCTCCTGACCATTCCAGGCTTTTGTCACATCGGCACCTTCATTCTGAAGCATAAATTCTGCGATTTCCATATTCAGCTCATTGTCTTCTGCCAGAAGAATATGCAGTCCCTTTATAGATTTTTCGGATACATCCTTCTGTTCTTCCCGTTTATCCGCATACAGATTTATTTTGAATGGAAGCCGGATCACAAATGTCGTCCCGACGCCTTCTTTACTTTCAAAAGTAATCGTTCCCCCCATTTTCTCGACCAGATTCTTTGCAATCGGCATTCCCAGACCTGTTCCTGCAAATTTTGTGCGGCTTCCTGTGTGTTCCTGTGCAAATGGTTCAAACACACATTTCTGGAACTCCGCAGTCATTCCGATTCCTGTATCCCTGCAGACAAATTCCATTGTCGTCATTTCCGGCTGTTCGGATGGGATTTCCATGCAGCTGATATAAATCTGTCCGTTTTCTCTGTTATATTTCACTGCATTCGACAGAATATTCATCATCACACGTTTCACATACCCCGGGCTTCCAATAAAATCCCGATGTGTGATTTCTTTTTTCTCCCACATGATCCGGATATTCTGTTCTGCAGCCATCTGCTCGATCACAATAAATACTTCCCTGGAAATACTGCTCAGATTAAATGGAATCTCTTCCAGAACGATTTCACCTGATTCAAGCTTACTCATATCCAGAACATCATTTACCAGTTCCAGTAATAGATTAGATGCCTCTTTCACCTTTATCCTGTATTCTGTCTGCTTCTCCATATCATCTGCATAATGGTCTGCCATATTGACCATGCCGCAGATTCCATTGATCGGAGTCCGGATATCATGGCTCATCCGCTGGAGAAACTCTGTTTTTGCCTCATTGGCAGCCTCTGCCTTTTTTGCGGCAATCAGAAGTTCTGCTTTATATTTTTCGTCTTTTTCCTGTTCCATTTTCTGATGCGTCAGATTCGTTCTGTATGCCCAGAACCAAAATATACTGAATATCAGGAAATAAAGAAATATAACACTTGCTACACTTAATGGAAGGTTATGGAACACTTCCGTATCCGGAAGATATGCATAGATATAATAATCCCGCTGCTTCAGCATGATTCCGTAACATCCGGTTCCTTCATTTTTCAAATGAAAAATGTGCTGACTGTCTGTATGCTTTTTCATTGCCTGAACAACTTCGTTGTCGGTTGTACTCTGCCCCAGCAGTTTTTCATCATTACTGGCTACAACTACTCCATTATCTGCAACAATAATCGTTCCATCTTTCTGCGTACTATAGCCATTTAAAAGACTTTGTATCGTCAAAGTATAATTTCTCGTAAATTCAGGAGATGTATAATAGTAGATTGCAACGATACCCGGCGCATCTTTTCTAGCACAGGCTGCAATGTCAATATGTGATCCGTCTTTCCTGGTAAACCGTTCCGAATAGCTTCTTTCTTCATATCCGGCAAAATCCATGATAATATCTTTTTGCAGATACTCCGTAAGCTCATTAGTCAGAGATTCATCCGTGCTGTATTCACAGTCCGTCTTTCCATCTGCATCCAGTACAATGATACCATCCACCCAGAGAGTCTGCAGATTTCCTCGCAGGAACTCCCGGCTCAGCTGACCGCCGTTTTCTGTTTCCATGCTAATATTTGTACTCATCTGTCTGGCACTTTCAATGGCACGGAGGAGACTTTTGGATTCCGAAGATTCATTATAATGGGTGTAGGTGGAGCACTGCACTTTGACATAGTTTACAATCTCTACCATTCTTTTCTCGGCTTCCACTTTTTCTGTGTGGAAGAAATAAAACAGAGAGCCTACCGCCACACAGATTCCAACCAGGCCACCGAGCAGCTGGATCTGTTTTTCTTTTTTCTTTCTCTTAATATCCAAGAGCATCCACCTCCAGATACTTTTCAGGATCATCCAGATATTTTTCAATGATTTTCAGGGATGTGCCATCCTGACGCATTTCTTCCAGCGTCTGGTCCATCTGCTCACAGATTCCCCGATTGTCATCTTTTGCAAAAGCAACACCTATTCCGGTGATCATAAGAGGCTCTTCCAGGATACGGAAGCTTGCGTCATAATCCTTCTTATACTGAACAATAGATTCCTCATGTGCGGCGACTGCATCTACATAACCTTTTCCCAGAAATGTATAGATCAGTTCCCTGTGTCCAAGACTGATCAGATTGCCCAGCTTTGGGATTCTCGCATCCGTCCGGTTCAGAAAAATGCCTTCCGGTTTGGTTGTGGACTGAACAGCCAGGTTTTTACCCTCCAGGTCACTCAGTTTATAAATATCACTGTTCTCATTTACAGCGACCACCTGACGACTTGCTATGTACGGTCCTGCCCAACGGTAATCATCAAGACGCCCTTCCATAGAAAAACAGCCCATGATACAGTCAATCTCTCCGCTCTCCACCAGTTCTTTTTTCTTCTCCCAGTTGATCTGCACAACCTCCACCTGATATCCCATTCTTTTGAACGCTTCCGTAGCCAGTTCTACATCGATACCCGTCGGTATACCATCCTCATTCAGATAATTGTATGGTGGATAGTTGTCGCTTCCGAGGGTAATAACAGGCTTTTCTGTTTCTTCTTTCGTGTTATCTGTGTTTTTACACCCTACCATGGTGACTGCTAAAATTCCCGCAAGCAGAATGCCTGCAATCACTCTTTTTCCTTTCATTTATCTTCCATCCCCGCTAATAAAATCATTATAATTACGTCTATGAAATAACGCCGTAAAAACACTGTCAAACAGACAGTACACCTTATTTTATACAACTGGCTGCCATTTACCGGATTATGGCACTGCCAGGACATCTAATCCTGCAAATTGTTTTGCAAGGTAGTAATCAATTCCTCTATCACGATAGGCTTGGATAAAAATCCATCCATACCGCATTCCAGTGCCTTCTTTCGGTCTTCGTCAAAAGCATTTGCAGTCATTGCAAGGATGGTAATTCCTGCCAGTGTCGGATTATCCAGGGCACGAATCTGCTTCGTGGCCTCATATCCGTTCATTACCGGCATCTGCACATCCATAAGCACCAGATCATAGTCTCCCGGCGATGAATTTTTCATTTTCTCCACTGCTACGGCTCCATTTTCTGCGGTATCCACCAGAAAGCCATATTCATTCAGTATTTCCATTGCAATTTCCCTGTTCAGTTCATTATCTTCCACAAGCAATATACACCGATCTTTGAAATTTGAACCTGCTGCCGGAAGAATCGAATCCTCTGTCTCGGCCTGCTTCTGACCAATCGCAGCCAGCAGCGTCTCTCTGATATCTGACATAAACAAAGGTTTTGCACAGAATGCAGTTACCCCTGCTGCCCTGGCTTCCACTTCAATATCTGACCAGTCATAAGCAGTCAGGATAATGATCGGCGTATCATCACCAAGACTGCGGATCTGCCGGGTGACTTCAATACCATTCATATCCGGCAGACGCCAGTCGATGATATACGCATGGAATGCATCACCTAATTCCATAGACTGCCGTGCACGGAGAACCGCTTCCTTGCCGGAAAGGGTCCATTCCGAACGCATGCCAACCTTTACGAGCATTTTTGTTACACTGTCACAGGTATTAAAATCGTCGTCTACAACCAATGCCTTAAGACCTTCCAGCTCTGCGATCTTCTCGGTACGATGATGCTCAGGCTGGATCCGGAATGGCAGGCGGACAATAAATTCCGTTCCTTTTCCCTGTTCTGTCTGAACCTCAATGGTTCCGCCCATCATATCCACAATGTTCTTGGTGATGGCCATGCCAAGCCCTGTACCCTGGGTTCTGCTGACTGTGGAAGTCCGCTCCCGTTCAAAAGGAGAAAAAATCTTCTGTACAAATTCCGGACTCATACCGATTCCATTATCCTTTACCCGGATTTCGTATAGTTCACTTCCTTTTGCTATCCCCGGGAACTGTTTCAGCCGGACAGAAACGGTTCCACCTGCAGGCGTAAACTTAACCGCATTAGACAAAAGATTCAGCAGCACCTGGTTCAGCCGCGTTTTATCACAATAGACATCTTCATTTGTCACATCCATGGCATCCATATAAAGCTCCAGCTGCTTTGCATGGATCTGTCCACTGATGATCGTCTTCAGATCATGAAGCACATCCGACAGACTGACCTCTGTTTCTTCCAGCTGGATCTTTCCACTCTCAATCCGGCTCATATCCAGTATATCATTGATCAGCGAGAGCAGATGGTTACTGGATGAAAGGATCTTGCCCAGATAATCCCTGACCTTTTTTCTGTCCTCAATGCTGCTTGCAGCCAGCGTCGCAAAACCGATAATCGCATTCATTGGTGTCCGGATATCATGAGACATGTTGGAAAGGAATGTACTCTTTGCCCGGTTTGCATTTTCCGCAGCACGGACAGCCTCGGAAAGTGCCTGGTTCATTTTTTTATCAGAAGTACGATCCGACATAACAAGGATATATTTCTTTTTTCCATTTACCACACTGCCTATGGCGACAATATGAAACCAGCGGTGTTCCCCTGTTTTCTGATGCAGAGATTCAAAATCCCATTCTTTCTGTTCCTGATCCCGGATTTCCTCCAGATAATTCTTCTTTGTATCTTCTGTCTCTTTCGGATAAAGTTTTCCCAGAACACAAATATCTTCACGGATCTGTTCTACGGTAATTCCCAGTAGTTTTTCCGCATTAGGGCTGACATAATCTACCTGATATGTCTGTGCATCCAACATCAGAAAAACATCATCTACATTCATTGACAGCTTTTGAAACAACTCATCCCTGTACAGGATCTCCGTATCCTTTTTTTTAAGCCTGCTCCTGTTTTTTTGAATCATAAGGCCGATAAAAAAGGAGGCAATACAGAGCACGACCACAACCACAAGGATCAGCGTACTAAGCTGCAAACTGTTCATGCCGGCATTGACGATATCCTCATTTACAAGTCCCAGAAATATCCAGTCCTGAACATCCGATTTTTCATAAACCAGATAATAGTTCTTTCCATCCAGATTCACCAGCATCGCATCTGCCTGTCCCGCTTTAAAGTTCTCCGAAAGAGCAAGAGTCTCTTTTTCAGTCATATCCGAATGCTCGCTCAGAACACCAAAGAAATTGTACACATTTCCCCACGACCCGGAAGAATGATCGACCACAACACGGCCATCCGGATGAACAACAAAACTCTGGGCATTTCCGTTGAACGCAGAAATGTCCAGTACCTTTACGATATCAGCGTTTTCATAAGCAATGGCAATCGCATCATATTCAAATCCCTGATAACTTCCATGAACATTTGGAGTGGCAAAAACAAGCAGCTGGGATTTTCCGGGAACTGCTGCATTCGCTATGACATCATTTCCCTTCCGGATCTCCTCTTCCATATTTTCCTGTAATCCAAGGTACCCTGTTTCACCGGTTACTGTCTTATAGTCCCCGTCAGCTGACAAAAAATAGAACTCCAAAAAGCCGGCATCTTCCTGCGCTTTCTCTATATAATCACGGATTTCATTTTCACCGGAAGTATGCTGAAGATTCTCGCCCCACATATGAAGATACGTCAGATTCTTATTTGTCAGTTCCCGCAACATATTATCCGACTGGTGAAAAACCTCTGTCAGATGAGAAACACTTTCCTCATAGACCGTTTCTGATACAAACTTAAAATATTGAGAAACCGTCACGGCGATTCCGATAAAGAGAACCGCAAAAACAGCTATCCTTAACGGCTTTTTCCTGACACGTTTTTTTCTTTTTATATTATAATTTTTACTGTTCATTTTTCTCATCTCACATTAATGTAATCTTCCGGCTCTGCCAGAATGGCATTGCCATCTGAAACATATGCTGTCCAGGTGTCTTTCACAGAGGTTTCCCCTCCAGCAAATACCATATTTTGATCCGCCGGATACGCTTCCATGTGTTGCGGAGTTGCAAGGCAGGTTACCGTGAATGTATCATTGTCCTGCACTTTTTTCCCATCCTTTGTTACTTTGCGCACTGTATAACCATCCTCCGTTTCCATGAGTTCCACAGAAATCCCACTGAACACAGGCAGAGACCCCCGGTTAAACGGAAGGAAGCCGCCCGGATAGCCTTCTACAAAATTTCTGACTGTTTCTTTCAGTTCAGCCCCACTCATCTTGCAGCTGCAAGCAGAAAGACCATTTGGCATGATCATGTCGCCTGCCATTTTTTCTGTATAGCCGGCTTTCAGCACATTTCCCGTAAAACTGTTTCCGGTTGCGATCAGCACATCCGTCCCGTAAATGCCACGCAACGTGTTTGCCATAACCGAATATGCCTCATTTCCTCCGCTGCTATGAAAGCGGTTTGAATAAGACTTTTCTGAATTCAATACTACTTTCTCAGAAGTTGTTTTTTCGTCAAGGAGCTGCGTCTGAAATGACTGATAGGCCTGTCCTGCATCGTATTCTCCGGAAATCATCTTAGATACCACATCCTTGGAAACAGAGAAAAAATCATTTGATGCAATCCGGATATACATATGGTTTTCTTCAATCACAGATTTCACATCTTTCAGATATTCCGTAAGATGGATATCGACATCCTGACTGTAGCTTAACAGATCCTGTCCATCACTGATGATCCGGTTCTGTGCATCCTCGGAAAGCATGGTACTCAGTACCTTCATTGCTTTCGTCCGGCGTGTTTCATCCTGTGTCAGGTCACGGTTTAAAGCCACCTGGAAATACGGTGTCGTCATCAGCCATTTTTCGCCGTTCTCCTGAAAGAACGGAAGAAATGTAGTGTTAATGCCCTGATCCTGAAACATTTTTACACCGGCAGAGGTTCCAAAGTACATGGCAAGCTTACCACTTTGATACAATTCAACAATATCATCGTAATTCATCTCCAGATCATCCCGGCTCAATCCTGTATCCCGGATAAACCGCTCCATACGTTCAAAAGCCTCCGGCCAGACAGTACTGTCCAGACCTTCACGCGTTGTATTACCCGGATCACTGTAGGAAGTACGCCACTTGCGTCCGTCTACGGAAGACAGCTTAGATGCGGATAAGCCCTGCAAAGTCTCCATACAGGTATAATCATAAAAATAGTCTGCCGTAAATCCACGGATTCCTACTTTTTCAAATGCCTGGCAGGCAGAAACAAAGCTTTCATAATCGGTCGGAAGCGGAATATCATACGTTTCAAAAAGATCCTTGTTCACGACAAATCCATGGGCATCCGCACACACCGGAAGCCAGTTTACGCTTCCGTCTTCATTCATAAAATTGTTCAGGTATGTATTATAGACCGCACCGGCCACATTGGTTGTGGAAAGATCCATCAGACTGTCTTTGAGCGGACTTGCATCATGCAGCGAAAAACGACAGCAGGTTATAATATCCGGCAATCCACCATTTTTCTCAAGAAACCTGTAAAAATCCAGATCATTATTGCCTACTACAAATTCAATATTGATATCCGGAAGCTGTTCCTGGATGTATGGTGCATATGCTTCATACAGGCTTGTGCTCCATAAATACACGGTAATTGTTTCCGCGTCTTCTTTTTCTGCACGCTTTCCGCCACAGCCTGCCAGAAGTGACAGAACTGTCGCCATCACTAGAAATACCGCAAGTAACTTATTCCATTTTTTCTTTTTCATTACAACTCTCCCCACTTGTTTTCCACTCTTTGTTATCACGGTCTTTATATCGTATCAAAATATCCGATAATCCCTATATATTCGTCTTTCTTTAACGAAGACCACAATGTGTGCAGTTTCAACTTATACATCTGCCTCTTATTTTCCACCTTCGCTTTTATCTGCACCGAAAATTCTTTATTTTGTACAGATGTCTGATGTAACAGAACCTGAATCTGCTGACTATCTTCTTCACTTACTCCGAATTCTCTGAACAAATCAAACTTTGAAGCATTTCTCTGACATAAGATCTGCTGTTTTTCATTCAGTATCATTAATTGACCTGACATTGCATTGTAATCAATCGAATTCATTCCACTGTTTGTTTTAAAGAAATCAATCTTTTCCTGCAGGATTTTAATAACACTCTGTGAATAGTTTCGATTCGGTAAGGATTTATCACTGAGTATTTCATTCGAAAGACTCTGTACTTCATGATAATATTTATTATCATTCATCTCGGTACTAAGCATTTTTGAAAATGGAAGGCTCAGTTCTCTCAAGCATTTCAGCAGAATCGGATTAAACTGTCCGCATTGTCCATCCAGGATCATGTTCATTGCCGTATCATGATCAAATGCTTTCTTATAACATCTTTCACTGGTAAGTGCATCATATACATCGACAATCGATACCACCTGTGCGGAGATTGGTATTTCTTCGCCTTTCAGTCCATCCGGATAACCGCCTCCATCCCATCTTTCATGATGCCATCTGCAGATTTCCCACGCAGTATGTACCAGCGGATGATTTTGAGGGAAGCGCATATCCCGAATGATAGATGCTCCCAGTTCACTATGCGTTTTCATGATCTTAAATTCTTCATCAGACAGTTTTCCCGGTTTGTTCAATATTTCTTCCGGAATATGGATCTTACCGATGTCATGAAGAGAAGATGCCGTTGTGATCAAAGCAATGTCTGCCTCTGTCAAATGATAGGTATCCGATATTTTTATCAGTTTTCTCAGCATCAATTCTGTTGCTGTCCGGATATGCAGGATATGTTCGCTGCTCTCACTGTTACGGGATCCCAGTACATTACTCAGAATCCGGATCATAATATTATTATTTTCTGCTTTTTCGTAAACCTGATCAACAACTACATTGATCAGGCGTTTTTGGTTTACATAAAGATCCAATGTATTTTGCACTCTTTTTTTTACAATAACAGTGTCAAACGGCCGTGTAATATAATCTGTAATTCCCATTTCATATGCTTTGCGCATCATAGTAACAGATTCTTCCGAAGAGATCATAATTACAGGTGTTTCATTGATACATTGACTTTTGTTCATCATTTCCAGAACTTCAAAACCATCCATCTGTGGCATATGGATATCCAAAAGTATCAGATTGATTCCCAGATTATCTCCTACCAGCTGAATGGCCTGATTTCCGTTTTCCGCTTCCAGATAATGATACGTTTCTCCGAGAATCTCCTTTAATATATCCCTGTTAAATTTCGAATCATCTACAATAAGTATTGTTTGCTTTTCATTCATATTCATCTTATCTCATATTTCTTTTCTTCTTTTTCAGTAAAACGTGTGCCATAAAGCAGAAGAAGTTCCATGTAAATAAAAATTTACAGGAACTTTATCCAAATACCCACTTAACACTTACCTTTTATTTTCATTGAGGTATGATGCAACCGGCTAGCATGATCAGATTTCTATCTGACTTTAGCTCCTTCTGGCTTTGCGTCCCGGCTTTTCAACCGGTTTGCTCTTCAAGTCGAACGCTTGTGAGACTTGGTGCGTGATTCCGGTCAGCGTAAACTGACATATTCTTCTCAGAATCACGGCACATCGTACACTCTCGCATATAAATCATCTACATTATATATTTCCTATTGAACAATGCTTTTTTTAAGTATATCACGCAGGTTTCCTCATGTCCACAAGAAAGTGCTTTTGTTGACAGGAACTTCTCGTAATTCATCGTACTTTCCTGTCAAACGAAAAAGCAGTCAATCAACTGAAAGACTGCTTTAAATCGTTTTTTTTGCTATTCTGTTTTTCTCATCCTATGCACCGGTTATATGGAACACGCCAGAAGCATTACTGTCTGCGTCTGTTTGCGCATACGATTGTTGTCCATGCACCTCCTGCAAGTGCGATCATTACAAACCAGAGAATCATTCCATTGCTGTCTGCTGTCTTCGGTACCGCAGATGCAGCAGCTGTGTTGGTGGCTGCATCGGATGTCTGGGTTCCATTTACGGTCTGATCTGCATTTGTTGTACCAGAAGTAATCATTCCAGCATTGCTTCCGTTGTTCGAAACGTTATTACCGGAACTACCTGTTCCATGATCACCCGAACCGGCGTTTGCTCCATTGCTGTTTGCATTATTGCCGAAGCTGTTATTTAACCCACTATCTGTTCCGTTATTGTCCAAAGTATTGTCATTGGAACCATTGTTGTTTCCATTGTCACTGCCGTTATTCTTATCAGATCCGTTGTTATTGGAATCATCCTGTTTCGGCTCAATGGTAAATGTCTTTGCCACGGTTCCATAGTAGTCCCCGATTCCGGTTACTGTTACGTCATAAGTACCAGCCGCTGAAAAACCATTTCCTGCTGCTCTCTCTGCCGGAGCTTCATAACGGATAAAGTAATCTTTACCTTCTTCCAGTACTTTTGTCTCATCGTCTTTATCGGTTACTTTGACTACCGGTGTCAGTTCTTTTCCGGTATAAGTCTGATTCTCAATATCAGCCACTGAAATTCCTTTTGTCACTTTCTCCGTCACAAACTGATCCAGTGGTGCTTCTGCATCAATCCCCGTCTTCCAGTAAAGACTCGCCAGCGGGTCATCCCCATTGTCAATAACAGTACCGTTTGCCATGTGGCGGTTTGGGCCTGTCACATATACCGTTCCGTCAATGGCCTGTCCCGGTGCTGCATGCCTGGATGAACTTGCAGTTGCCCCCTGTAAAAATGCAGCGTTTGCAGTGATCACACCGTTTCCGGATACTGCATTTCCACCATTTCCCCAGAGAACATCTCCTCCGATAGCGGTAACCTGACCGTTTCCTTCGATTACTGCGTCATCCAGTTCAATTGCTGTACCACCATCCGTATACAGTAAGGTCTTGCCGCTTCCGCCGTAAGCAACCAGCTGTGCATCATCTTCCAGATGCAATGTTCCATTTGACACACGCAAAGCCGTCTGTCCGATCTCACTTCCGGCATCGTCACCCGCAATATATACGTTGCCTTTGATGGTTACATTTCCGGTTGCAGTTACTACCGGCTCAGAAGTTGTACGATCTGTCAGATTTCCGTTTGCCAGATAGTTTGCATGGGAATAAATGGCTGCGTTTTCCAATACAGCACCATCCTCCAGCCGAAGCTGTCCGCAGATGGAAGCACCTGTTGTAAACTCCTCATTAAATGCGTCATAATTCATGGAAAATGTTCCACCGGCTTTTACATCAATCATTCCCTGTACCACAGAGTCATTCAGTGTCAGTTTACCACCTTTTTCTACTACAATGCGGACACTGCTGAGCACTTTCATGTTTGTAAGTGTCAGATCACAGCCGTCGGGGATGTACAAGGTCTGTGGAATAGTTCCTTTTTCTACCTCTTTCCATGCCAGATCATAACCGAGGTATCCATAAAGTCCGCTGCTCTTGGAGCCAAACCATGCCGCCAGCTCCTTCGGTACACGAACGCTCTCTTTTTCCCCTTCGACATTGCTGCCAAAGTTTTTGATTGCCCATGGCTCCATAATATTCCATGCATATTTTCCGCCGGCATAGTGTTTCAGATTTTCTGTAACCAGTTCTTCTGCCAGTGTCTCTTCTCCGGTGTATACATGAAATGGAAGCGTATTGCTGACTGCCGTACGACCCTGCATATCTTCGATTGATACGGAAACAAGATAATTTCCTGCATCCTTCGGTATTCCACTCAGAGTCACTCCACTGCTGATGGTCATATAGACCCCTTGCATACCGCTGTCACAATCTGCTGATGTACCATTTGCGGTATCCGGAATGATGCTGACACTGCATTTTTTGCCGTTCAGGTTGATTTTTGACAGGTTATCCAGTTCTTCCCAGTCACTGGCTTTCGGTTCTTCTCCTTTTTTCACCAATGCACCGTATACGGTAACATCACTGTTTTTGTTGGAGTTTGCTCCGCCGGTACTTGCACCGGATACCGTATCATAATTTTTCTGTCCTGTGATCGCACTGTCAAAAGTTCCTTTGATTTTTACAAACAGCTGGTAGGGATCACCCTGACCGTCATCTTCTGTCAGAGATGCTTTTCCTTCGGTATCAATGACAAGTTTCATGGTCAGATCTTCATATCCCTTAGCACTTACCGTGATCACGTCACCGCTTTTCAACACCGGAATAACCGGTGTAGTGCTGTAATCTTTTGCTGCAAATACCAGTTTGTTGTCAGATGTATTCACATAGTATTTTCCGCCTGCAGACGGGCCGTAAGCAGTTTGCTCCCAATCCATTCCGTTTACTTTCACACCTGTGACAGCTGCTGCATAACTGCCAGCATTTTTAAATGAGACTTCCCACGCATTTCCAAAATAATCAGTGGCAATCTTTACCCCACTGAGTTCGATTTTCTTCGGTGCAGCCTCTTTAAATGCCGCTTTTACACTCACATTTTCTGCCGGCATAGTAAACGTATATACCGTTTCAGACTCTTTTTTCAGCGCAACGGCTGTGCCATTCTCACCTGTCACCCGGATTGTATCCAGTTCATAACCATCATCTGGTGTCAATGTTACCGTCACAGTTGTGCCTTCTTTCAGATCTTTGACAGCACTTAACGCTACAACTCCATGTGCACTTGCTTCTGCCTCTGCTGTATAAGTTTTCTCAGCAGGCTGTTTATTTGCTACGACCGAAGCAGTGTAATCATATCCGTTTTTTTCTACTTTTACGGTCAGATCTTTGTATCCGTCTGCTGTAATCGCCATTGTCAGCGGATATGTGATACCTGATGGACTGGCGATCTGAAGTGCTTTGAAAGAATCATAAGCTCCGGCTGCCGTTCCGATACCCCATACATTGGTATCACTGCTAAAGGAATTAATCGTTCCTTTTGTATATGCAGTACCATTGACAGTCACGCTGTTTACTGCATTCAGCCAGGCTGTATCTTCGAATCGGAGATTGATATTGTCTGTCCAGAAACCATTATGTACACATTCTTTTACCTCCGATGGTGCGTCTTTCGCTGCATCCTTTGCCTCTGCTGCCATAACCGGTGTCACCACCATAGACAACATGAGCAACAATGACAAGAACAGCGATGTTATTTTTTTCCAGGTCTTTTTCATATGCTCCTCCTTTTTATTGTTGCTAACACTTGTTCTTTTTACATAACGTGTGTTTCTTGTACATAATTTTTGTTTGTACTAACTAACATTTTGCAATTTTAGCAGACCGAAGAATCGCTGTCAATTTGAAATCCTGATTTTTCCGCCAGTTGAATATTTTTCTCATAAAGATGCGTTTCCGCACAAAAAAAGAAAGAAGCATTTCCTCAGAAAACACTTCTTTCTTTTTTCAACATTTTTTATTAGCAGGCTTTTGCAAACTCTCTCAATTTTTCCTTCGCTGTCTCATTCAGATTCTTCGGTACCTGAATCTGGACAACTGCATATTCATCCCCATGGATATTCTTATCTTTCATCGATACAATGCCTTTGCCCCTCAGACGGATCTTACTTCCGGACTGTGTACCCGGACGGATACTGCAGACCACGTTTCCGGTTAATGTCGGCACAACGGCCTCACCACCAAGAACTGCTGTAGTAAACGGAATTGTGATATTTGTATACACATCCATGCCTTTCCGTTCAAATCCGGCTCTGTCGCCAACCGTCACCTTCAGCAGCAGATCACCGGCTTCGCCACCATTAAATCCCGGATTTCCCTTGCCTTTCAGACGCACGGTTTTACCGGTATCGATACCTGCCGGGATATTGACTTTCAGGGACTGTACCTGACCGTTTCCATCCTGCAGATGAATCATTTTCTCACATCCAAACGCAGCATCATCAAAACTTACGGTGACATCTGCATGAATGTCGCTTCCTTTCTGCCGGAACTGACCTCTGCCAAAACCGCTGCTGCTGCCAAAATCTCCAAAATGACCATCCTGTCCGAATCCGCCGGCACCCGATCCGTTGCTGTAATACTGATGAAATCCACCATTTCCATCACTGTGGAAACTGTAACTTCTTCCACCACCGTTGGATCTTCCATGGAACATATCCCCGAAGATATCACCGAACATGTCACCCATATCTGCACCGTTAAAATGAAATTCCTGATAACCGCCATTCTGACCGGCACCGGCTCCACTGTATTGATAAGCACCGCCCTCCGGCATACTGCCGTCAAAGGCTGCATGGCCAAACTGATCGTACAGTTTCCGTTTCTCCGGATCACTCAGGATCGTATAAGCCTCTGTCACATCCTTGAACTTCTGCTCCGCTGCCGGATCTCCGGCGTTGGTATCCGGATGATACTTCTTTGCAAGTTTTCGATATGCTTTTTTTATCGCCGTGGCGTCTGCATTTTTTGCAACGCCGAGTAATTCATAATAATCCTGTTTTGCTGCCATACAAATCACCATCCATTTCTTACTGTATATACGATATGTAGCATGCAATGTTTTGCCTCTTTCCTCATAAAGCAGACATGCGCCATTGCCTTCACTGTTAAAACACTGCATTTTTCGATAGTATAAATCCCCGGGAAATTCCCGGGGATTCTTTTTCTTTGTTACACTTGTAATATAACACATGGCTTTTCATATGTCAACAGACAGATTTTAATTATTAGATTGTTGCAGTTCACATGATGAGTGAACTGTACTCATAAAATCCGCTCCGGATGAGAATAGATATTAAAGGTTTCATCTCTTGCAAAACCGATCAATGTGATCCCAAGCTGCTGCGCCAGCCGGCAGGAATAATTTGTCGGTGCCGACTTTGCAATCAACACAGAACAGCCCATGGCTCCCACTTTTTGCAGGATTTCCACCGGAACACGTCCGGAAAAGACCAGAATTCCATCCTTCATCGGAATTTTTCGAAGCAGGCAGTCACCAACCACCTTGTCTACAGCCACATGCCGGCTGATATCTTCTTTGTAAGATAAAAAGGTTCCATGATGGACTAATGCTGCACAATGCACACCACCGGTACGATGAAACAGTACCGAACGCTCCTCCAATTCTCTGGAATAAGTAAGCACTTCACTGACGGAAAGCCTTACATCATCCCGTTTTGGAATGACTCCCTGTTCGTTCAGCAGCACTTCATCTTCCGGCAGAAGGTTTTCCATATCAGTGACGTTGGTCAGATATTCACGGATCGTGATATTTGCCATTCCATGTTCCTCATCCACATCGATGGTGCGGACATCTCCTGCGCCGGAAATATAACCACGCAGGTAAAGATACCCCAGAAATGCTTCCTTTTTGTCCCATGGGGAACAGGTTATCTCACCTGCCCCCCTGCCATTTACAACTAACTGATAACATTCTTCCACTACCAGATCTTTTTCCCCTGAAACCAGTGCACTTCCATTGTAAGTGACCACCTCGCGGGTTACGAAATATTCATCACTGATATGTTCTGTCATAAGCTTCTTCCTTATCTATTACTTCGTATTTTCTATCTTAACCGCACAAACTTTGTACTCCGGTGTACTGGAGATAGAATCCAGCGCGTCGGATGTCAGCCAGTTTGCACCGCCATCCAGGAAGTGGAACGGCATCCAGCACTCACCCGGATTCGTCTTTCCGGATACATTTGCTGTCGTCTCGATACTTCCTCGACGGGAAGATACTTTTACTCTGTCGCCGTCTTTGATACCGATACGCTCTGCATCCTCGGTATTTATCTCAATGAAGGAATGTCCGGAAATCTCGTTCAGTCCCTCGGTCTTGTCAGTCATGGCGCATGCATTGTAATGATACAGGACACGGCCTGTCATCATCTTCATCGGATACTCTTCATCCGGAAGTTCCATGGACGGAATGTACTCGATCGGGTTGCAGAGACCAAGTCCCCGGGAGAACTTTCCGACATGCATGATCGGTGTGCCCGGATGATCCTTAGCGGTACAAGGCCACTGCAAACCTCTTCCTGCTACTTCCTCGCTGTCCAGACGTGCATGGCTGATACCTGCGAAGGAAGGTGTCACTGAAGCGACCTCGTCCATAACCTGTGCAGAGGTCAGATGCGGCTGCGGATAACCCATACGGTTCATGATCTCGGTAAAGATCCAGATATCTTCTCTGGTCTCGCCTTCTATTTCAACTGCTTTGCGGATACGCTGTACACGACGCTCTGTATTGGAGAACGTTCCTTCTTTCTCCGCATAGGAACGACCCGGAAGGACAACATCTGCCATTTTTGCAGTCTCTGTCAGGAATAATTCATCCATAACAAGGAAATCCAGGTTCTTTAATGCTTTGATCACATGTGCGGTATCCGGATCCGTGCGGACCGGATCCTCACCGAAGATAAACAGACCGCGGATCTCTTTGGTCAGCATCTTTCCGAAGCACTCCGTTGCCTTTGTTCCTTCTTTCGGGTTCAGTTTTGTGCCCCATGCTTTTTCAAATTTCTCCAGGACACCCGGTGCACTCAGGTTCTGATAACCCGGGAACTGATCCGGAGAAGCACCCATATCGCAGGCACCCTGTACGTTGTTCTGACCACGGATCGGGTTGACCCCACATCCCGGGCGTCCGAAGTTTCCGGTGATCATTGCCAGATTGGAGAGAGACATAACGCCCTCTGTACCGGTATGATGCTCTGTAACACCCAGACAGTAGATAATGGCTGCATTTTTTGCGCTTGCATACATCTTGGCAGCCTCGATCAGTTTGTCCACATCAACGTGACAGATCTCTGCTACTTTCTCTGCCGGATATTTGTCGATGACTTTCTTCATCTCCTCAAAGTTCTCCGTACGCTCATCGATAAACTTACGATCCTCGAGTCCTTCTGAAAGAATGATATTCATCATACCGTTTGCAAATGCTACGTTTGTACCCGGTGTCAGTTTCAGATGTACATCGGCGGCATGTGCCAGATCGATATCACGCGGATCTACAACAATCAGTTTGGTTCCTTTATGTACGGCACGCCGGATCTGCATACCAAGTACCGGATGTGCATGCTCCGGATTGGAACCAACCAAAAGGATCAGGTCGGATTTCTGTGTGATATCCTCAATCGTATTTGTCATGGCTCCGGAACCAAGTGTGGTTGCCAGTCCGGCTACGGTCGGTGCATGGCAGACACGAGCACAGTTATCGGTATTGTTGGTATGGAACGCGGTTCTTACCATCTTCTGAAGCATGTAGATATCTTCGTTTGCAGAACGTGCACAGGCAAATCCTGCCAGAGAATCCCCACCGTAAGTATCTCTTAACTCAGTAAATTTCTTTGCCACATAATCCAGTGCTTCCTCCCAGGTCGCCTGCTCGAATTCACCGGTCTCTTTATTTTTGATCAGCGGATGACGTACTCTGTCCGGATGATCTACGAAATCAAAGGAACCACTGCGGCCTTTGACACAGACCATGTTGTGGTTGGACGGTCCGTCTGCACCCTCTACATCTACGATCTTGTTGTCTTTGACGATCAGGTCATACTGACATCCGGTTGCACAGTGCGGGCAGGTAGTACGCACACGTTTTACTTCCCACGCACGGTAATTTTTTCTTCTCTTGATGGTCAGGGCACCGGTCGGGCAGGCCTGTGCACAGTTACCGCAGGACTCACAGCGTGTCTCTTCCCAGTCCTCACCAAACGGTGCGTCAATGATTGTATATTTACCGGTTCTGCGCAGTTTGATCGCTCTTCTTCCGGTTGCAACCCGGCAAGTCTGTACGCAGCGCTGGCAGTAAATACATTTGGACGGATCATAGGACAGGAACGGATGTGCATCTTTTTTCGGAACATCACATTCCAGCAGGCTTCTGGATCCAATGTAAGGAGTTGTATCGATATCATATTCATTACAATATTTCTGAAGCTGGCAGTCACCGTTTTTCTCGCAGTTAAAGCAGTCGATATTGTGATTGGAAAGAAGCAGTTTTAAAACCGTCTTTCTCGCATCGATTACTTTCCGGCTGGCGGTCTGCACAACCATACCTTCTTTTACTTTTGTGTTGCAGGCTGTGGCAAGTTCGTTTTTCCCCTCTACTTCTACTACACACAGGCGACAGGCTCCGATGTCACTGATGCCCTCTAAGTAGCAAAGTGTAGGGATTTCAATACTGGCAGTTTTTGCTGCTGCAAGAATTGTCATGCCCTCTGCTGCTTCCACGTTTCTTCCATCTATGGTTAAACGCATCTGTTATTACCTCCATATATAAACTTGAACATTTTCCGTATTATTTGTCGATGGCATCCTGAAGCTTACCGCATCCGAACACATCACATCTTAAGCATCTGCCGGACTCCTGCATCGCCTCTTCGTGCGTCATCGGGCATTCTACATGCTCAAAATCGTGTTTTCTCTCATAAGCCGGACGCTCGCCAATGTTGACACGGCCGGTAGGAACACGGTTGTTTTCTCTTGCTTCCGGTGCTTCCACACCACAGTTTAACGTATGGTGGTAACCAAGATATTCATCGATATTGTGTGCTGCTACTTTTCCGGCTGCGATCGCTTTGATTGCAGTTGCCGGTCCGGTCGCGCAGTCACCGCCGACAAATACACCCGGCATACCCTCTACCGCAGTATCAAGTCCTGCCTGGAATACATGCCATTCTGCCGGCATACCAAACGCTTCGAACGGTTCACTGATAATATCCTGTCCAACGGCGATCAGTACGACATCACACGGAACACGCAGTGGTTCTTTGGATGCGGAATCGACCGGTGACGGTCTTCCTCCGCGGTATGCACCGATCATCTGCGGCTGTACCCAGAGTGCACAGCAGTCGCCGTTTTCGTCCTTCTCAATGCTCTTTGGAGCCTGAAGGAGCATCAGCTCAATTCCTTCCATAACTGCGGATTCAATCTCTGTATCCAGAGCGGTCATATCTTCCTGACGTCTTCTGTATATGATACGGACATCTTTTGCTCCACAGCGCAGGGCACTTCTTGCCGCATCCATGGCTACGTTTCCGCCGCCGATTACGGCTACGGTCTTGCCGGTATAATCCGGACGGTGGCCATGTCCGATCTCATCCAGCATCTCTACGGCTGAGAACACGTTGTTTGCATCAATATTTTCCAGACGGAGTTTTTTACCCTTCTGTGCACCGATCGCAACAAACATGGCATCATGACTGTTTCTTACTTCCTCAACGGAAATATCCACACCTACATTTGTATTATATTTTACTTCAATATTTCCTGTGGAAAGGATGGCATTCATATCCTCATCCATGCGGTCTTTCGGGAACCGGTAATTTGGGATTCCGTACATCAGCATACCACCGAGATGCTCTTTTGCTTCATAAACGGTTACTTTATGTCCCATCAGAGACAGAAAATATGCCGCAGTCATTCCGGCAGGGCCGCCACCGATGACGGCAACTTTTTTGCCGGTGGATACATTTGCTTTCGGAACTGCTACCTGATCCGCTGCAATCTGATCTACCGCATATTTTTTGATACCGCGGATGTTGATGGAATCATCAATCAGATTTCTGCGGCAGCGCTCCTCACACGGATGCTCACAGATCATGGCACAGGCAGTCGGTAATGGATTGTCCCGGCGGATCAGATTGATCGCATCTGCGTAGTTTCCTTCGTGTACATGTGCAATGTAGCCCGGAATATCGACATGGGCCGGACAGAGCGTTACACACGGCACTTTCTGTCCCACATTCTGCGGACATTCATGTGCCCTGATATGGCTTTCATACTCTGAGGCAAACGTTTCGAGTCCTTCCAGAACTTCAATGGCAGACTGGTAACCAATGGCACAGTCCGCACTGTCACGTATCATGATGGCGATTTCTTTCATTTTATCCAGCATTTCCATGCTTCCAACGCCATTTAATATTTTTTCCAGTAATTTTGCAAGCTGTGGAAGACCATCACGACATGGTACACATTTTCCACAGGTCTGATTCATGGAAGCGTGCAGCAGTGATAACTGTACGGTCAACGGACATGTTCCAGGCGGGTAGACTTCTACTTTTCTGGAGAATTTCTCTAACAGATCCCCGATGATCACATCACGGCTGTGCTTTCCGGCAAGATAAATCTTACTCATTTTTCTAATATCCCTCCTATCCAGTATCACAACAGGATACTGTAATGCATCTATTATAACGAAAAAATTGTGCTCTCAGCATATGGCAAAAGCACAATTTTGTATCTGAATTTGTGCAATCCATACATTTTTGAGAAGCATTCTCACTACTGCATGGATGTGCAGTGATTCGTTCTGTTCTTAAGCATCTGCCTTATTTTTTCTGAGATAAATAAACCAGTACACACATCCGATACAGACTGCACCGCCTATGATATTTCCCAGGGAAACCGGCAACAGATTTTTACCAAAGAAATTGCCCCAGGTCAGATTTGTCAGATCCACTCCTGCATCTGTGGCAGCCTGTACATAAGTTGCATTTGTTTTTGCAAAAAGGCCTGCACTGATGTAATACATATTTGCGATACTATGCTCAAATCCACAGAGCACAAACATCATAATCGGGAAAAACAGCCCCACGATCTTGCTGACTACTTCTTTTGCCGCAAAGGAAATCCATACAGCGGTACATACCAGAAAGTTACAGAGAATGCCTTTGATAAATGCATCACTAAATGGCATAGAACATTTACTTACTGCCGTAGATAATACCGATACGGCCATTCCATTTCCAAACAGAGACGGCTGATGACTAAACGCAACGCCTGCACCTACCAGGATTCCGCCGATCAGGTTACCGATGTACACGATCACCCAGTTTTTCAGCATCTGGCTTACAGTGATCTCCTTCTCCAGAAGCGGGATTGTCAACAGACAATTTCCGGTGAATAGTTCACTTCCAGCGATCAGAACCATCGTCAGTCCACCCGGGAATACACAGGCTCCGATGAATTTACCAAGAGACGGTTCTGTGATGGACACTGCCACGGTAGTTGCTCCGACACCTCCGAATCCGATAAATGCACCTGCCAGGATTGCAAGAATGATCATTTTCGGAATCGGTGTATTGACCTTACTTTTTCCGGTTGCAATGTAATTTTTGGCCACTTCGGCCGGTGTAAAAAAGTTCATGATTATACCTCCCATTTATATTCCTTATACTTTTGTATCTATATTAATACAATGCATCCCCTCTTTGTATGTCAAGAAAAACAAAAATGCACTTTGAAATTATGCTGTTCACACATTTGCATATCGTGATATAATGAGTACAAGTGTGTCAATATGCTTGCATAATTGACGAACGACGAATGTTGATCATGAACTGCTTTTGTTCATGATATAATGAGCGCATATGTTTTTTACAAAGGAGAACCACGATGCGGATACCATTAAACGTACTTTTATATCAGCTTTCTGCCAACAGCATATATGAAAACCAGAATATTGATCTGACCTGCAGCTTTGACGGTGTACAGCTTTTTGACCAGACACAGCTTGCCGGAACTTATGAAAATGAACTCTATCTGGTTGCGGATCAGGTGCTTTTAACTGCTTTAAGCAGAACTTCAGACCAGGATTTCCAGTCAAACTGTACGTTCCTGTGTATCTGTCAGGATGAAAAACTCCATGTATCAGATTTTCCATCCGGCCTTTCCATGGTTCTTTTATATACCGATGAGTCTTTTCCGCTTATGTTCAATCGGATTCTGAAGATCTTTCATGATTTTGATGTCTGGGACAAAAACTTTCATCTGATGCTGATCCAGCAGAAATCCCTGCAGGATCTTTTGAATCTGTCCAGAGATTTTCTTGTTCACCCGATGGTGGTACTGGATCGCAATTACTCCATTCTTGGTTACCTCAAAAATCCGGAAGTCAGTGATCCGATCATGGAATCCATTCTGTCTGCCGGTTATGTGACACCACAGATCATGGAGCGCCTGCGTCAGAACGGACTCATCTCCACCTCAGAACAGACGGAAAATCCGCTGATCAGCTGGTACAGCCTGACCACCCATGACTGCTACTACAGCATGATGTACCGCTTCAAAGCAAATAATCATACCGTTGGCTATGCACTGATTTTTCATTGTGCCGTTCATCCGAGAACAAATTACCTCTATCTGATGAATATCGTAACCGAAAACCTGCAGCTGTTTTTCCAGCAGAAACGTTTTACCAACCGGTCTTCTTCTGAGATTTATGAGCCGGTCTTCCACGATATTTTAGAGCACCCGGAGATTCCGCAACAGCAGATTGAAGATCAGCTTGGTTATATTCCCGATCTGACCATGAGTGGGCGCTTTATGCTTGCGGTCATCCGCTACAACGGAGAACAGGAGCTTCCATTTTCCTTTGTCAGCTGGAATCTGCGTACTTCGATCCCGCAGTTAAAACCGTTTGTCTATCAGAATACTTTATACATACTGAAAAATAACAGTGAGAATGAATCCTATGCCACTTTTCTTGCTCCGGAAGAACAGACGATTTTCCGCAAAAACTTCCGCAACCGGCAGTTTGAATGTGGCATCAGCAACACCTTTTTCTCTCTGATGGATCTGCCTACGGCTGCTGCACAGGCCCGGGAAGCCCTTGCGCTTGGCACCTCCGGAGAAGAAGCTCCTGCCCCGTCCTTCTATTCGTTCTCAGATTATTATGCCAAGTATCTGCTGCAGGAACTGAAAAAGACCGGTGTGGTAAAAATGGCTGCTTCCCCCTGTTACGAAGTACTCCGCCAGTATGATGAGACCCACAACGGCGATCTGTGTTATATTTTTATGCAATTTCTGAAAAACGGGCGAAATATCAACCAGACAGCCACCGCTATTTTCCAGCACCGCAATACGGTACTGAATAAAGTAAAAAAAGCAGTTTCCATTATGCAGAACGAATGTGAAGATTACCAGGCGCACATTGCTTTTATTCTTTCTTATATAAATGATCATGAAAATGCCTTTTAAAAATGCGCCTGTGTTTTTTAACGATTGGGACAAAGAAATCCCCGCTGTTGCTTATATCTTTAAGTAACAACGGGGATTTTTTTCAAGCATTCATTTTACGTAAATTTACATCTACTTGGAGCATTACATAAGCTTTGTCTCTTCCAGTTTTTCTGTAAAAGCATCATTTGCCTTGATGATCGGTTTGCGAAGCACCAGACCAACGATCAGGGAAATACCTAAGAATATTGCAAGTTTTCCAAGATCGATCCAGTAATTCATGCCATACATGCCTCCCACCGTCTCCCGCAGCGCAGCCATACTGTGTGTAAACGGAAGCAACGGATAAACCGCACGGAAGAAGGACGGTGCTACCTCTATCGGGAAGGTTCCACCGGTTCCGGCTACCTGCACAACCAGCAGAATGACGCTGACCGCTTTTCCAATGTCTCCCAGAGACACCGTCAGCGTATAAATAATATTTACAAATACCAGGCTTGAGAACCAGCAGCCCAGCAGAAACAAAAATGGATGCTCACACTGAATCCCAAGATAGAGCAGATCACCTAATGCGATCAATGTACTCTGGAATAAACCAACGATCATAAATGTAATAAAACGCCCAAAATAAATCTGATGCAGCTTGACATTTTTTAATCCTTTCGTGCAATTCTCAGATACATTGACTTTCAGCATTGCCACCAGAACGATACCACCGATCCAGATCGACAATACGGAATAAAACGGAGCCATAGAAGAACCGTAATTAGCAATTTCATATATTTTGTGCGTATCCAGTGAGACAGGAGCTGCCAAAAATGTACTGATCGCAGATTTATCTCCGGAAATCAAAGCTTCCAGCTCGGAAAAATCTCCGCTCGTTTCCATCTCATCCAGCTTAGCTGTCGTATCTGCAATCCGGTCAGAAGCTTCCGCCAGCAGTTCACCGGAATCGCCCAGCACTTTCTGGATTTCTGACAGATCAGAATCTGCCGTATCCGTCAGTTTATAAATGCCGTTGGCACTCTGATCCAGCTGCGATAACAGACTGGAAATCTCCTGTTTGGAAGAAGTCAGGGACGCTGACAGTTGATTTAATGATTTCTGTACCGAAGATTTATAACTTGCAGACACACCGGACATATTTTCCCGGTTCTTTGCTGCCAGATTCTTTAACTCACTCCGGGCGGTGCCAAGATCGGTGGTGGCATCCCGCAGGCCTTTTGCACTGTCCTGTAATTTGCTTTGCAGATTTTTCTGCTGCTGAATGGAAGTATCCATCCGAACCACAATTGCATCAACAAGTGGGGATGTCTCCGGATATTTATCTGCGACTGCTGCTACAGAGTCCCGGACGGAAGTATAGGCAGTCACCACATTTCCAACCTGACCAGCAAGAGTATCCAGCGTGGATGCAATCTGCTGTGCATCCGCACTTTCATCAGAAAAGGCACCTGAAATGACCTGATCCATCTGATCATACACATTTTCTGCTGATTTCAGTGCTGTTCCGACACTGTCTGCGGCCGCATCCATGGAATCATCCAGACCGGAAAATGTTTTTGATGTCTCCTGAAATGTCTGCCTGCTCTCCTTCGTCTGCTGTTGTACGGTTTGCAGAAATTCCGTAGTAGAATTCAGCAGTTTCTGCGCGGAACCTGTCATATCCGAGAAAGATTCCAGCAAACCGGCAGAAGCTGTCAGATCTCCGGCAATCTGATTCAGATTTGTATTCAGATTATCCACGATCGTCTCCGCACCACTGGCCTGTGTCATATTGGAAACTGCCTGCAGTACCGTCAGTGTTGTATCTGAAACCGTCTCGATAAATACCTCATTTACCTGACGCTGCACTGCACCGGCTCCTTTATCTGTTACCTTTGGGGCAATCGCATTTTCCTTGGCATTAGAATAATAGGTAATCTCCGGTTTTTCTACCTTTTCAGAAAAAACACTCATCATCTTGTTACTGAAATCTTTCGGAATCACGATCGCTGCATAATATTTTCCGGATTTCACTCCGCTGGTAGCTTTTTCCTCTGTGGTAAACACCCACTCCATCTGGGTATTTTCCCGCAAAGCAGACAACACTTTATCACCGATATTGATTTCAATCGGGATCAGACTTCCCTCATATCCTTCATCCACGCTGGCCACAGCCACCTTAAGATTTCCGGTGTTGGAATACGGATCCCAGCTGGCTGCAATATTGAACCACGCATACAGGCAGGGAACGACACTGATACCAATAATGACAACCAGCGCAATGACATTATTGCGGACACGCATCATATCCCGCTGAAAGATTTTCCATACATTTTTCATCAGATGTCTCCCTCCTTAATCTTTTTTACCAGTTCTTCCGGTTCCAGTCCGCTCATCTCCAGCTGACGTACAATACGGTCATGCACATACTCCACACAGATCAGATAAACCACCAGTGCGATCAGGGAAATGATCCAGAGCACCAGAAATACAAATTTTGCCGGTAATACAAAGGACAAAATCAGAAATACAAGTGGAATCACGAGGATTCCTGCGAATCCAATGCGCACCATTTTCGGATATTTCAATTCAAACTTTCCGGATTTTTCCAAAAACCGGCGTTTTGTCAAATCATCCCGCATCAAGATTTCAAGCATCAGCTGCATCTGCGGAAGCTGTCTTTCACTGCCGGCAGTCTCACCGACCATCATTTCTGTCTCTTCCAGACGGCGGTCAAACAGATGATTCAGATTCATCAACAGCGGCCGAAGCACCAGACCAACAAAAAGCGCCATTGCTAAAAATACAAACATCACTGCCATATTTTTCACATAAGTATTCTCGTAAAATCCTGCGATGCACTCACGCATGCCACGGATGGAATACGTGAACGGCAGGAACGGATTCAGTTTTTTGAAAAAGCCTGGCATCATCTCAATCGGATACGTACCGGAGGAGCCCGGGATCTGTAAGATGATCAGGAATACACCTAATGCTTTTCCAATATGCTTGAAGGTAAGTGCCATTGCAAAAATAATATTTACATAGATAAAAGAACAGAACATGCCACTTGCCACAAACAGTACCGGGTGTACACACTGCACTTTCAACAATACAATATCACCGATGCAGACGATAAATCCCTGGATCACTGCAAGTACAACAAACAACATCCATCTGCCGAAATATGCACTGGTATTGGAAAAATCAGATACTTCTGCATCCTTATCCACTTCCTGTTTCAGAATTGATACCAGAATAAGACCGCCTACCCAAAGTGCAAGGTTTGTATAAAACGGCGTCATACCGGTTCCATAATTTTTCACATCATACAACACTTCAGAATTAATAGACACCGGAGATGCCATAAACTCGGAAATAGCCTCGGCATCAATGCCTTCCAGTTCTAAAATTTCCTGATAAGCCTCAGAACTTTGCATTGCCTTAATATCCGTCTGTACCGTTTCCAGCTGCGCATCGACCTTCTCCAGTGCAGAACCGGTTTTGGTCAGCGCATTCACGCTGTCATCCAGACTGGTCTGCAGTTGCTGCAGCATCGTGCTCAGCTGATCCACCATCGGTGTGATTCCTGATAATGTTGCAGACATTTCTCCACTGACCGCTGCCAGTCCGTCCAGAGACTGACTGATCTGCGGAACGGTAGACTGCGTCAGAGTACTACGGTAATTTTTCAGATCCTCCCGGCTGTTTCCCATAATCTGTTCCAGATTCTGTCTGGTATTTTGCGAAGTAGTTACCATATCTGCGATGGCCGAATTGCTTTTATCCATGGAATCAAGCACCTGGCCAATCTCCTGATTCTGCTTTTGCAGATTTGCGATCTGCTCTGTGATTGCTGCAGAAATCTGTGAATCGTTTGCGATACTTCCCTGCAATCTTGCAAGTTCATCCAGAATCTGCTGATTTTTCTGATTTAAATCTGTCACTGAATCGAGGCCACCACCCACAGACGTATTCACCTGTGTCACTTTCGATTCCAGATTTCCCAGTTTGATCGATGCAGTAATATATGCATCATTCAAAAACAGATCCCCACTCGTCAGACTGTCAGAAAATACCGACGAAAAATCAGAAACTGCCTTACGGCTCTCACCCAGCAGATCTGTGCTCTGATCCAGAGTATCAGATACAGATGCTGCTGATTTCTTCAGCTTTTCCAACGAAAACAGGGTATCCCGGATCAATACATCTGAACTTCCTACTGTTTCCCGGAAATGATCCAGCACATTCTGATAACCGACCAGATTCTCCCGCACAGCAGAAATAGAACTGAGCAATTCCGAATTGGTATTGTCCACATCCACCGTCAGGTTTCCGGCAGATGTACTGACCATCTCTGAAATCGCTTCAGAAGCCACGGACGAAAAAGTATCGTTGATCTGCTGCTGCAATGTCGTGGCACCCGTATCTGTAATCTTCGGTGCAATTGCATTTTTCTTTTCATTAATATAGTAATCCAGCTGCGGCTTCTTAACGTCTCCGGATAAAATACTCAGCAGTGAATCACTGAAATCCTCAGGAATAACAATGGCTGCATAGTAAGCACCTGATTTTACTCCCTCAATGGCTTCCTCCTCATCCACAAAAGTCCAGCCAAGTTTCTTGTTTTCTTTCAGGTTATCCATGATGCTGGCTCCCGCATTCAACGACATCTGCGCGGTGTCGGCACCTTCATCACAATTTGCCACAGCAACCTTAATGCCTTGTGTATTTCCATAGGGATCCATATTTGCTGCAATATTAAACCATGCATACAACGACGGTAACAGACATACGCCGCCCAGTACCAGCACTGCCGCACGATTTCGGAGCAGCCGCTTCAAATCTCTTCGAAATATCTTCAGTACGTTTTTCATATTTGTTCTGCACACTCCTGTTTTATGCTCCATGCTTTTTTGATAAATTTATTGGTATCGAATAAATATTATACGAAAATCAAATTTTACAGTCAACCACACATCTTCCAGCTTTCGTCTAAAAAGCAACGCTTTTGGGAAATCGTGGGTTTTTGAAAGAAACTTTTCCCTTACAGCAAAAAACAGTCTGCCTTGACGAAATCACTTCTATCAAAACAAACTGTTTTTCCTGTTTACTATATAAGACACTTTTATCATTTATCCAATGATTTGGGTGTAAAACACCCAAATCCTGATCATTAAAACGCACTCTCCCAGCCACGCTCAAGATCTGGCGCATCTACATTTTGTTCACGCATCATTTCACCGATGGTTCTCCAGTAATGGCCTTTGATGGCTTTACAGATTGCCTCACAATCTCCTGCCACACATGCATCATAAATGATCTTATGCGATGCATACTGCCGTTTTGCGATAGCTTCTTTGTCCTGCACCAGATCATATCCGGCGAAAAGATTACCGTAGTACTGCTCTTTCCACGCTTTCTGAACCCGTGGCATACCACACATTTTTACCAGTTCTTCATGAAATTCATTATCACATTCAAATACCTGGTCAAATTCCTCTGCCGTCAGATTTTTCATACGTTTCAGAATCTCTTCCAAATGCTGCATGGACTTCTCCGGGATCTTTCCCTGTAAAAATCTGACACTGACTACCTCATAATTGGTTCTCAGCAGATATACTTCGTAGGAGTCCTGAAAAGAAAGTTCTTTCACAGAACATCCTACATTTCTCGCATACACAATGATGCCTTCATTTTCCAGCTGTCGGAGTGCCTCGCGGATCGGCCCCCGGCTTGTATGAAATTCTTTCGCCAGTTCCAGCTCCACAATACGCTGTCCGGGCTTGATCTCATGGTTAAAGATCTTACTGCGGATGGCATCCACAATACTTTCTCTTAACGTCTGATACAATAATGCACCCATAAAATTTTCCTACTCTTTCCCACTGCTACATTTGGTGTGCGAACTGTGATATGATATTTTTTATAATTGCTGCAGACTTATCCATGCCTTCTGCAGTAATGTGCTCATACGCACCATGGAAGCCATAACCACCTGTTCCAAGGTTCGGACACGGAAGTCCGACAAAACTAAGACGTGCACCGTCTGTACCGCCGCGGATCGGTGCGATATCCGGCTCCACATCAGCATCTTTGCATGCCTGAACTGCAAAATCGATCAGCTGCATACAAGGCTCGATCATCTCACGCATGTTGCGGTAAGAATCTTCCAGTTTCAGTTCTACGGTTCCCTCTCCATATTTTGCATTTATTTTTGCAGTAATCTCCTGCATCAAAGCTTTACGTGCTTCGTATTTTTCTGCATCAAACTCACGGATCAGATAGCTCATGGTCGTCTCTTCCACACTTCCGTTCATTTCCATCAGGTGGAAAAATCCTTCATAACCTTCCGTGTGCTCCGGTGCTTCCTGCTCCGGCAGCATACCCTGTAACTCCATGGCAATTTTCATGGAATTAACCATAATATCCTTTGCCTCGCCCGGATGTACATTGACACCATGAATGGCAAACTCCGCAGAAGCTGCATTAAAGTTTTCAAACTGGATTTCTCCTTCCGGACCGCCGTCTACCGTATAGGCATACGGTGCACCAAATCGTTCCAGATCCATGTGGCAGGCGCCACTTCCTACTTCCTCATCTGTTGTAAAAGCAAGGCACACTTTCCCATGCGGAATATCACCTTTTAATAACTCCTCGGCAACCGTCATAATCTCAGCAATACCTGCTTTGTCGTCTGCGCCAAGTAATGTGGTTCCGTCTGTGGTGATCAATGTTTTCCCTGTCATATTTTTTAATGAAGGAAAATCTTTTACCGTCAATGTTCTGCCGGAAGTGCCCAGTACCACATCTTTTCCGTCATAATTTTCAATAATCTGCGGATTCACATTCTCTCCACTGTAATCCGGTGCGGTATCCATATGTGCAAGGAAGCCGATGGCTGTACAATTCTCATAACCCGGAGTCGCCGGAATATGACCATATACATATCCGTACTCGTCCATCATGGCATCTTCAATGCCCATACCCTTCATTTCTTCCAGCAGCAGTTTTGCCAGATCAAACTGACGTGCCGTAGTCGGAGAAGTGGTACTCTCCTCATCGCTGGTCGTCCAGACTTTTACATAATTTAATAATCTTTCATAAGCTCGCATACTGAATCCTCCTAAAGCAAATGCTCCTATGTATTTATATGTTTTTATAAAATTCCATTGAAAAAAACATGATCCCGTTGCTCATATGCTTTTCACTAAAATTTTACCATTCCATTTATTTCAAAAAAAAGGAATCCTGCAAGCAGGATTCCTTTTCATGTCATTTACTACTTAGACTGTGTACAATATCCAAAGAAGAAGTATCCCAGTGGTGTGTAGTACATGCCTTCGATTCCATCACGCAGCATATATTTCTGTGTATAGAAGCACAGCGGATCAACTACGTAATCCTGACCTACTAAGATGTCCTCTGCCTGATGTAACAGTTTCATACGTGCAGCAGGATCAGATTCAGCTTTTGCCTGGTTGATCAGGTTATCGTAATCCGGGTTAGAGTACTGAGCGTCGTTATTTCCGCCGCCTGTTACCCACATATCAAGGAAGGAAACCGGATCATTGTAATCAGAAATCCATCCGTTACGTGCGATAGAGTAATCACCGTTTTTACGTGTCTGAAGGAAAGATGCCCACTCCTGGTTGTTCAGTGTAACAGTTACGCCAAGTTCCTGCTCCCACATATTCTGAAGTGCTTCAGCAACTGCTTTATGAGCATCACTTGTGTTGTACAGATATTCTACAACCGGGAATCCCTCACCGTTCGGGTAACCAGCCTCTGCAAGGAGCTGTCTTGCTTTCTCGCAGTTTGCTTCGTAAGCATCCTTAGTCGGATCATAGTAATCGCCACCAACTTTACGGAAGTCAGATCCTTCCTCAGCATCAGAGATACCGCTTGGTACATATGCACTAGCCTCAACCTGTCCGGACTGAGTTACTTTATCAACAATGTAGTTACGGTCAACAGCCAGTGTGAATGCCTCACGTACTTTCGGATTGTCAAACGGAGCTTTCTGTGTCTGGAAACATACATAATATGTTCCAAGGTAGTCTACGATCTTCATATCGCCGGAAGCGATCAGGTTCGGAAGTTCTGCCTGCGGAGCTTCCTGAATGTAATCAAGCTCGCCGGATTTGAAACCGGAAAGCATAGCGTTTGTATCATCCATCAGTTTGAAAGTCAGAGTATCCGGTCCAAGGTTCTCATAATCGTAATAGTTCTCATCTTTTGCCATTACGATCTGTGAGTTATGTGTCCACTCTGTCAGTTTGTAAGGACCATTGGAGATGTATGTAGAAGGATCAAATGTCCACTGATCTCCATTTGCCTCGATGATGTCCTGACGTACAGGCATCATAGCCGGGAATGCACACAGCTCTTCAAAATATGGAAGATCTGTTGTTAAAGTTACTTCAAATGTCTTGTCATCAACTGCTTTTACAGCTAACTCAGAAGGATCTTTCTCACCAGCCATAATCTCATTTGCATTTACAACACAATCAAGCATGTAGTTGTAATCTGCTGCTGTAGCCGGGTTAACCAGACGTTTCCAAGCATACTCAAAGTCGCCTGCTGTAACGTCTTTTCCGTCAGACCATTTGATGCCATCACGAAGGTGGAAGGTGTATGTTACAGTTCCATCATCATTTGCTGTTTTGTCATAGCTCTCAGCCTGACCGTAAGTAAGTTTTGCACTATCGCATGTTCCGTCAGAACCTTCAACTTCCTCACCTGTGCTCTCCCATTTCATCAGACCTTCGAATAAATGGTTTGCCATGACAGCTCCATCCACGGAGGAGTTCAGGGCCGGATCCATTGTCATCGGCTCAGATGCGAAGTTTACAGTGAGGTTGAAATCACCGTCTTTGGAAGCTGTCTTCTCTGCTTCTGCAGATGTGTTGTTTTTGTTGTCGTTAGCTGCGCTGTTGTCGCTTCCACAGCCCGCAAGCATGGAAAAAGCGAAAGCTGCAACTAATACAACTGATACCAATCTCTTTTTCATAGTACTCTCCTTTATAAATTTATTGATAAAACAGGACTACCCTGCATTACCCAATTTCAATTGCTCCCACAAAAAAGTGAGAACAGTCTCAAACAAGACAACGGCAGTATTCTACTGCTCTAACAGATGGCAGGCCACCCAGTGTCCCTTCTCATATTCCTTAAATTTCGGAACGCATTCTTTACATTTATCCATTGCATATGGACAACGTGTATGGAAACGGCATCCGCTTGGCGGATTCATCGGAGACGGAATATCTCCCTCCAGAACGATACGCTGTCTGCTTCTGCTCACCTCCGGATCCGGAACAGGTACTGCGGAAAGCAGTGTCTGTGTATACGGATGCAGTGGATGGCGGTTCAGCTCATAGCTCTCAGCCAGCTCTACCATAGTTCCAAGATACATTACGCCGATACGGTGTGAAATATGACGAACAACGGAAAGATCATGTGCGATGAACAGATAGGTCAGTCCCATCTCTTCCTGCATATCTTCCAGCATATTTACTACCTGTGACTGAATGGAAACATCCAGTGCGGAAATCGGCTCATCACATACGATAAACTCAGGATTTACAGCCAGTGCACGGGCAATACCGACACGCTGCTGCTGTCCACCGGAAAACTCGTGCGGATAACGGTTTGCATGCTCTGTATTCAATCCTACTCTGCCAAGCAGCTCTTTGATACGATCCGTACGGTCCTGCTTATTCGGAAAAAGCTTATGAATATCAAGTGCCTCTCCAATAATCTCTCCGACTGTCATACGCGGATCCAGACTTGCGGAAGGATCCTGGAAAATAATCTGCATTTTCCGTCTGTATGGAAGCATATTCGCCTGCTTTGCCTTCGGGACTTTTACATGATGTAACTGTCCTTCTTCATCTCTCTGCCACGGATCCTGTCCCTCGAAAATTGTCTCACCATCGTAAACAATTTTTCCGGAAGTCGGCTCGTGCAGCTGAAGGATCGTACGGCCCAGAGTGGTTTTACCACATCCGGACTCTCCTACGAGACCAAGTGTCTCACCGCGGTTGATAAAGATAGAAATATCTTCTACCGCCTGTACGCCAGGTCCTTTTAATCCCTTAACCGGGAAATATTTTTTCAGGTGATCAACCTGAACGAGTACATCATTCTTCTCACTCATGGCTGTCTACCTCCGTTTTTTCAATATTCGCTGTCTCAGTATTACCTTTTTTTGCTTCTGCCAGACAATCCTGTACACGCAGCCAACATGCTGCATGATGGTTTTCTCCCATCTCTACATATGGCGGCATCTTCTGCAGGCAGATCTTCATCGCATGTTCACAACGCGGTGCAAACGGACATCCTTCCGGCGGATTCAGCATATCGACCGGTGAACCCTCGATCGGGATCAGACGCTCATAGCTTTCTGCATCTACACGCGGCATAGAACGAAGCAGACCTTTTGTATAAGGATGACCCGGATTATAGAAAATATCATCCACCGGTCCCTGCTCTACCATTTTACCTGCATACATAACGGATACTTTGTCACAGACCTCAGCAACAACACCAAGGTTATGTGTGATAAAGATAATACCCATGTGATTCTGCTTCTGAAGTTTTTTCATCAGTTCGAGAATCTGTGCCTGGATGGTTACATCCAGAGCGGTTGTCGGCTCATCGGCGATCAGAAGCTTCGGATGGCAGATCAGACCCATCGCGATCATAACCCTCTGACGCATACCACCGGAAAGTTCATGCGGGTACTGTTTCATACGTTTTTCAACGTTGTTGATACCTACTTCTTCCAGCATTTTCATTGCGTGCTTCTCAGCATCCTCTTTGCTGACACTTTTATCATGTGCTTTCAGAGCCTCAACCAGCTGATTTCCGATCGTATATACCGGATTCAGACAAGTCATCGGGTTCTGGAAGATCATTGCTACTTCTTTTCCACGAAATGCAATCATTTCGTCTTTTGTCTTGGAGAGCATATCCTGTCCTTCAAATGTAATAGATCCGCCTACTACTTTACCGGGATTCTGAAGTAATCCGATGATAGAATATGCTTCCACACTTTTACCGGAACCGGACTCACCTACGATACCCATAACCTCGTCGTAGTTTACGTCGTACGAAATTCCGTTTACTGCTTTGACTTCTCCTGCCGGAGTAAAGAAAGAGACCTGGAGATCTCTGACCTCTAACAGTTTATCTGTTTTATTTTCCTGTTCCATATCGTCTCCTCCTCTCCTTATTTCTTTAACTTCGGATCTAATGCATCGCGAAGTCCATCACCGAACAGGTTCAGAGCCAGAATCATAAGACTCAGGATGAATGCCGGGATAAATAATCTGTATGGATATGTGCTCAGACCACTCAGAGCCTCAGAACACATAGATCCCAAACTTGTCAGCGGAGCAGATACACCTACACCGATGAAAGAAAGGAAGGATTCCAAGAAGATTGCGGATGGAATCTGCAGGAATGTGGTTGTAATAATCTGTCCAATACAGTTCGGAAGCAGATGCTTGCTAATGATACGTCCGCCTTTTGCGCCAAGGGCACGGGCAGCTGTCACATACTCCTGCTGTTTTAACTGAAGGATCTGTCCACGGATGATTCGGCTCATGGTTACCCAGTATAATAAACCGAATGCGATAAACATGGAGATCAGGTTTGGTCCGAGAATCGTTACCAGATTCTGCATCGGGCCGTCACCGGAGTTCTGGAACTGCTCCAACGCCGGTTTTAATGTTGCGGAAAGCAACAGGATGATCAGCATCTCCGGAATGGAGTAGATGATCTCAACAATACGCTGCATTACCGTGTCGACTGCACCACCGCAGTAACCGGAAACGGATCCGTATAACGCACCGATGATCAATACGATAATTGCCGCACATACACCAACGATGATAGAAATTCTTGTTCCGACCATGACACGGACCATGATATCACGTCCCTGGTCATCGGTACCAAATACATGTGGGAATACTTTCTCCCCGTCTGCTTTTTTCTGAAGTTCCTGTGTGGAATAACCAAATACTTTATGCTTGATGCCCAGGGCTTTTGCAGCCTCGGCTTCCGTCACGTGCTCCTCACTCTCTTTTGACTGAGAAACATTTGCTTTCGCACGAATCTTGGATTCCTCAATACGGGATAACTCTTTGCCTTCTGCGGCCGCTTCTGCTCTGGCTTTCTCGACAGCCTCATCCGGTGTCAGGTTTGCAGTCTGATTTTTCTCTTCCATGTAATCATTGATCTTCTGCTGGTCTTCCAGTGTGTAATGCCATGGATGCAATGCCTCGGAACCACGCACCTGCTGTTTGTAAGTATATGGAACCAGGCTCGGTCCCACAAATCCGAAAATAACCAGGGCAATGATGATTGCCAGTGCAACCATTGCCACTTTATTCTTACGAAGACGACGCCATGCATCTGCCCAGTAGGAAACACTCTTACGATCTTTGATAAAATCTGCTTTTTCCTGTGAGCTTGCCGCATCAAATGCATCCTCCGGTAATTTGCTCCACTCTAAAATATCATCAATATTCGGTTGAAGAGAGCCTGGCTTTTGAAATCTTTTCTTTCCAGACATGCTTAGTTTCCTCCCTTCGACAGATTGATACGCGGGTCTACCAGTTTGTAACACAGGTCTACGATCAGGTTCATGATGATGATGAAGGAAGCCAAGAAAATAGTGGTTCCCATAATCAACGGATAATCACGGGTCTGGATAGCCTGGATAAAGTAACGGCCCAGTCCCGGAATAGAGAATACCTGCTCAACAACCATACCGCCGCACAGTGTAAATGCAATCTGCGGTCCCAGATAAGTAATAACCGGGATCAGTGCATTTCTCAGTGCATGTTTGAAAATAATCTTGCTGTTTTTCAGACCTTTTGCACGCGCAGTCTTGATATACTCCTGATTGATAGAATCAAGCATCGCTGTTCTGGTCTGTCTTGACAGATAACACATTGGGTAAAATCCCAGTGCCAGACATGGCAGGACATAACTCTTTGGTGTTCCGTCAAATAATGCCGGGAAAACTTTTACTCCCGGAATACCCCCACATAATGTATGCAACAGCATTGTTGCCACTACGAATCCAGGCATGGAGATACCGATTGTACAAACAACTCTAAGGAAGCTGTCTACCCATGTACCTCTTTTGTAAGCTGCCAGACATCCAAGCGGAAGTCCGACTGCAATTGCCCATAAAAGCGCAAATACGCCGATTTTTGCAGAAACCGGGAACATATCTTTGATGATGTCTAAAACCGCACGGTTTTTCTGCATTTTGATTGATGTACCGAAATCTCCGTGAAGAAGATTTCCGAGATATTTGCCCAACTGAACAATCAGGGGCTGGTCAAGTCCATATTTAGCATTTAAAGCGTCGATAGTAGCCTGTGTCGGAGTTTTCTCAGATAACCACGGATTTCCCGGGATTGCGTTCATCAAGAAAAACGTAACACATGCAACTACCAGCACCGTGACAATCGCCATTAAGACTCTTCGTGCTGTGTACTTTGCCATTTTTTACACCTTTCCTCTCTCATTCTCATACGTCACTTTGTCGCCAATTTTATACAATTCTATAACACTTTACCATTGTAAATTGTCGACAATATTGTTTATTATACCTGTTTTTTACATAATGGTCAACCAAAACAGTTATTTTTTGTATTTATTTTTCGGACAGCTGTTTTCGATGCGCGTACACTCCTCCTCTTTTTGTCCTTATCTTACAGAATTATATTCAGAATAAGGTAAAAACACGCAAAAGTCCGTAGTGAAAAATACGGTTTTTTGTATAATTTTACTTTTCTGAAATGGAGGGGCTGGCGGAGGACATGCACACGGACACGGACATTTTTCTGCATCCGCTGCGCCGCTTATCTCCGCCTCCTCCCGCGAACTCGCACGCAAAACCAGCGTGCTCAGACACACTCCCGGAGGCGGGCTATGCTCGCTCCTGCGACGAAAAATGCCCTACCGTCCTTTGTGCATGTCCTCCTGCCAGCCTCCGCATTTCATTCACTACAAACGGTGCCACAGCTGACGTTGCCCTATTTTTGTACTGGAATATTTTTCTGTTTCGTTATAGAATAACAGAGTAAATCACCTTCATATATATGTGTGATTGATACAAATTGATATAATTAAAAGTATATAATTAAGGAGTTCGATTATGGAAAATTCAACGATTACTTTTATTACGGATCAGCTGAAAGCTCTGACCTCTATTCCAAGTCCGTCCGGCTTCACAAAAGAAGTGGCACAGTATCTGGTTTCCACCTTAGAAGAAATGGGATTTACACCGGAACGTTCCCGCAAGGGCAATGTCTGTGTAACAATCGGTGGGGAAGGAAGTCCGCTGATCCTGGCCGCTCATGTGGATACGTTAGGTGCCATGGTGCGTTCCATCAAGAGCAACGGCCGCCTGCGTCCGACGACACTGGGCGGACATCAGTGGTGCACGGCTGACGGTGAGAACTGCACCGTTCATACACGGGATGGAAAAGTATACACAGGTGTCGTATTAAACAAGGAACCGTCCGCACACGTAGCGGATCAGAAAGTAGAAGCGACAGAGGAAAATATGGAAATCCTGCTGGATGAGAATGTGAGTACAGAGAAAGATGTAAAAGTACTGGGCATACAGGTGGGTGATATCATTGCTATGGATCCCCGCACGGTTGTAACTCCAAGCGGTTACATAAAAAGTCGTTTTCTGGATGATAAACTTTCTGCTGCTATCCTGCTCGGTATTGCAAAAGAAGTGGCTGAGAAAACAATTACTTTGAATCGCAAAGTTTCCTTATTATTTACTGTTTATGAGGAAGTCGGACACGGCGGAAGTTCCATCCCGGCAGATACCGAAGAAATGATCTGCGTGGATATGGGCTGTGTCGGTGATGATCTGGGTTGTACCGAGCGCATGGTATCCATCTGTGCAAAGGATTCCGGTGGACCTTACAACTATGATCTGGTAACAGAGCTGTCCGAACTTGCAAAAGCAAACGGTCTTGACTATGCGATCGACGTATATCCGCATTATGGCTCTGACGTAGAAGCCAGCCTGCGCGGCGGCTTTGATATCCGCCACGGACTCATCGGACCGGGTGTCTATGCATCCCACAACTATGAGCGCTCTCATATAGACGGAGTCAGAAATACGGTTGCACTGTTAAAGGCATATTTAGGTAAATAACCAGCTGACAGAAAAACAAAAAATCGCAGGGTGATGAATTTCTCAGCATCCTGCGGTTTTCTTTAATCCTGAAGTACACTTAAATCAAGTGTGTAGATATAATCCTCCGGAACCGTTCTCTTTTCCAAAAATCCTGCCATATAAATCGGACAGTAAAAAATCTGATCTTTCACTTCTATATTTTCATTACAAAATACAATGGCATTCTGAATATGATAATTTGGACTTTCCAACACATGATTTAATGCACGGTGTTTTGTATAATCCTTTCCGGATTTTACTTCAAGTGGCAATGCCTCCCCCTCATACTCAATAACAAAATCCAGTTCCCCCTGTTTTTTGTTATTAAAGTAATATACCTCAAATCCATGTGCACACAGTTCCTGTGCAACTGCATTTTCATAAACTGATCCAAAATTAATATTGTTTTCTTTATTTAATATCCTGATCTGCAAACCATCTGCGTACATTGCTGCAAGCAGTCCCACATCAGAAAGGAATAATTTGAACAAATTTGTTGCTTTTGACAGAAGCAACGGAACCTGTGGCTCCTGAACACAATAAACTGGCAGTGCCACCCCGGCTTCTTTCAGCCAGATGAAGCTATGCTCATATCTTGAAAATTTGAAGTTCTCATTTAAGTTTTTTAAAATAAAGCGTTTGTTTTTACTGTTCAGTTCACCTGGAATCAGCTGGAAAATCTCCTCCAGATAGAGTTTATGCTCTGGATCATACCTGGCAATATCTTTTTTGTACAGCTGGATGATCCCTTTCTGAACCTGCATCACTTCATTCAGATTATTTGTATCCAGATATCGCTGTACAGCCGCCGGCATACCGCCAACGATCAGATACAATCGAAACAGATCCATCATTCTGTCATGAATCAGACCATCCACAGGGATCTTTTCTTCAAAACAGTTTTTTAATTTGTCCAGAACCTTTTCCGATACACGGTTTGCCTTGCAAAATTCAAAAAAATCCATGGGGAACATCTCATAAATCGACATGTAACCAACCGGAACCGATCGTATATCCTTTAATTCCACTCCAAGCAGCGACCCACTGAGAATATAGCGATAACTGCCTTCTTCGACTAAAAATTTAATAGCAGTCACGATTTCCCTGCATTCCTGGACTTCATCAAAAAATATCATTGTCCGGTCTTTTTCCATGGGAATGTCTGTCAATGCGGAGATTCTCATTAATATATCATCACTTCCGGTAGCATTTTCAAACAAAGCAACCGCCTGTGGCATCTCAAGAAAATTAATCTCGATCACATATTTGAAATGCTGCTTTGCGTACTCCCGGATACAGTACGTTTTTCCTACCTGCCGGGCTCCTGTAACCATCAGAGCCGCTTTCTTTTCTTTTTCAAAAAATTGTTCGATTCGCTCTGTTATGCTTCGATGCAGCATGTTACACCTCCTGCTTTTTACAGTTTTCCCTGTTATATCCTTAGTATGCCATGTTTTTTCTTATCCCGCAAGTATGTTTGTCCGTTTTTCCAATACTTTTTTGACTGTTTTTGTCCGTTTTTCCAACACTTTTTCACCTGCTTTTGTCCGTTTTTCCCAAAAGAACGAAAAAAAATGTACCGAAACAGCGTGTTGTATTGCTCTTCCGGTACACAGGTGTCTGATCCTTGATTATAATCCGCTATTCTTCATCTGCCATGCTGACCCGCTCGATGTGCATAGCCAGATAGCCGATCTCCAATTCCTCGAGCGGCTTATGTAATGCATGGCTGAGATGATCACATACGGTGGTTGCCAGTTCAAAAGCATCCGGAAAATTGTGCTGTACATAGTCATTCATATTGACTTTCAGAGATTCCCCTTTCAATACACGGGCAACCATATATTTCACATGGTTCATCAGCCGGTTATAACTCAATGACATGACATTGATGCGGATGCCCCGCTCCTCTTCGATCACGGAAACGCAGTCCCGCACAGCACGCGCCATCTGCATCGAGACAGATACGGATTCTTTTTCCAGTGCGGAATGAATATGCAGCGCCACATATCCGATCTCATCCTCGTCAATGTCGATCTGCTTTTCCTCTTTCAGAATCGTCTGTATCATAGAGGCCACCTTAAATTCTGAATGGAACAGCGTCTTGATATCTTCAGTCAGCGGATTGGAGATCTTCTCTCCCTTCTGCAGACGCTGGACGGCAAATGCGATATGATCTGCCATCGGAAACAAAATACTCCGGTCGATTTTTCCAAAATGCCGCTCCGCTTCATTCAAAATCCGATTCGCCATCTGAAAATATTCCGGCTGGATGGATTTGATCAATTCCGCCGCGTCTCCTCTTGAAGAGGTCTCCTGTAAAGAATACACCGTACAGTCTGCAGGCTGTTCAAAACGCTCCCCAGGCTTTTTTCCAAATCCGACGCCTTTTCCCAGCAGGACATATTCTTTGCTGTCATTCATATCAAGGGCAATCACCCCGTTATGGTTTAGTACTTTACATATACGATACACGATTCGCTTCCTTCTCCCACAATAAATAGTTTGTAATACAACTGTAATACTATTATTTTAACACAGAAATTTTCATTTTCATACCCACAAAAATCAATTCTGCGAAAAACAAAACTCAACTCTGCCCGGGAGCACACAACGGTGTATGTACACAATTATGTATAGAACTATGTATGTATAGAAAAACAGACAGCCGCACATTCTTTTCGAATATACGGCTGCCCGTTTTCTATATTTCTGTCCGAAATTACTGTTCCATTCACTAATTTGCAGTATATTCCCGGATGTTTTTGCGAACTTTCAGCACCATGGATGGAGCTACAGAAAGTTCATCTACTCCCATCTCCATAAATGCATCTGTCAGTTCCATATCTGCGCCAAGTTCTCCGCAGATACCGGCCCATTTTCCACATTTGTGTGCATTTTCCACAACCATACGGATCATGCGCAAAATCGCTTTGTGATGCGCGTTGTAAAAATCATCCAGTTTTGCATTCTGACGGTCAATCGCCAGTGTATACTGTGTCAGGTCGTTGGTTCCGATACTGAAGAAATCCACCATCTCTGCCAGTTCATCGCTGATCATCACAGCTGCAGGTGTCTCGATCATGACACCCTGCTCCGGCATTTTATACGGGATTCCCGCTGCATCCAGCTCAGCCCGTACTTCTTCTACAATGGCAAAAATCTGCTCCACTTCCTCTGTGGAAGTGATCATCGGATACATCACAGACAGATTTCCATATACCGCTGCACGAAGTAACGCACGCAGCTGTGTCTTGAAAATCTCCGGCTGCTTCAGACAGATACGGATAGCACGATAGCCCATGGCCGGATTATCCTCCTGACCGAGGTTAAAATAATCCACCTGTTTGTCTGCACCGATGTCCAGTGTCCGGATAATCACTTTTTTGCCTGCCATCAGCTGCAGCGCCTGTTTGTATGCATTGAACTGCTCTTCCTCTGTCGGAAAATCCGTTTTTCCAAGATACAGGAATTCACTTCGGAACAGGCCAATACCTTCCGCATCATTATCCAGTACACTTGCGATGTCAGACACGCTGCCGATATTTGCATACAGATGCACCTGTCTGCCGTCCTTCGTCACCGTTTCCTGCCCTTTCATCTGCTGCAGCAGCTGCTGTTTCTCAGCCTCTTCTGCCATGCGGGCTTTTGTCTGTTCACACACTTCTTTGGAAGGCTCTACGACAAAAGTACCTGCAAACCCATCTACAACTGCCTGCATCCCATTCTGCAGGGCATCCAGTTCCACCGGCACGCCGATCAGAGCCGGAATGTTCATCATACGCGCAAGGATCGCCGTATGAGAATTGGTAGATCCGTGTACTGTTACAAAACCGAGGATCTTGTCCTTGTCCATCTGAACAGTCTCACTCGGAGACAGATCATCCGCCACAATGATCGATGGCTCCATATCATTCATATCCACCGGTGCATGACCGGACAGATTCTGAACGAGACGGTTGGAAATATCACGGATATCTGCAGATCTCGCCTGCATATAATCATCATCCATGCTGGCAAACATCTCGGCAAAATTATCACCGGTCACTGCAACCGCATACTCTGCATTCACCATTTCATTGCGGATCATATTGCAGATGGCATCCTGATAATCCTCATCTTCCAACATCATCTGATGCACCTCAAAAATCGCTGCGCTGGCTTCACCAACTTCTTTCACTGCCTTATCATACAGTTTCTGCAGCTGTTCCTGCGATGCACTGACCGCATCCTGCATACGGGCGATCTCACCTTCTGCATCTGTGATTTTTTCCCGTTTTACCTGGACATCATTCTTTTGGAACACTACGACCGGTCCCAGTGCAATTCCCTTATAAACAGATTTTCCTTTGTATTCCTGTGTCATATTATGCTTCCTCTTCATATACATCTACTGCAAACAGCGGATCTCCGGCTTTTACCTCACCCTCTGCCAGCAGTCTGACCTTCTGGTTATCCTCCAATTCGGTGCACAGAATCGGAGAACACAGTGACGGTGCATTGGCTGTCAGATAATCAATGTCGATCTCCAGCAGTTTGTCACCCTTCTTCACGCTCTGTCCGTTTTCCACAAAACAGGTAAAGCCTTTGCCTTCCAGATTAACTGTGTCGATACCGATGTGCAGCAGCATGGATAAACCGCTGTCTGTCAGAAATCCGATCGCGTGTTTTGTATCAAATACGAAGATGACCTGTCCATCTTCCGGTGCCACGATGGTTGCTGCTGTCGGAGTCACGACCGCTCCGTCACCCATCATTCTGCCTGCGAACGCATCATCCGGTGCAGTTGCCAGATCTGCTGCGATACCTGTGATCGGGCTTGATACGATAATGGTCTCTTTTACCACTTCTTTTGCTTCCTGTGTTTCTGCGGCAGTCTCTGTCTGTACAGTATCTGCAGCATCAGAAGCCGTTTCGTCTGTATGGAGTTCCTCATTCGGAGCTTTCTCCAGATAATCCTCAAAATTTGATTTAATAACGGTTACTTTCGGTCCGTAGATGATCTGAACACCGTTTCCTTTGTGAACCACACCAGAAGCGCCGGTTGCTTTCAGTAGCGCATCGTTGACCAGTTCCGGTTTGAATACCGTACAACGCAGTCTTGTGGCACAACAGTCCACATCAGAAATATTCTTCTTGCCGCCAAGGCCCTGTAAAATTCCCTCGGAAACCGGATCCTCACTTGCGGCACCTGTGTTTTCGCCTTCTTTTCTCGCGTTGACATCCGCTCTTGTGTACAGTTTTACTTCTTCTGTGTCATCACGGCCCGGTGTCTTCAGGTTCAGTTTTTTGATCAGGAAGCTGAATAGGAAGTAATATACAATGAAGTAAATCACACCGATGATCACTACCCATACCCAGCTTGTTTTCTTGTTGCCCTGCATGATACCGAACAGGAACAGATCGATAAATCCGCCGGAGAATGTCATTCCGACACCTACATTACAGATATGCATCAGCATATAAGCCAGACCTGCAAATACGCAGTGGATACCGTACAGCAGCGGTGCCACAAACAGGAAAGTAAACTCCAGAGGCTCTGTGATACCTGTCAGCATGGAAGTCAGTGCTGCGGAAAGTAATAAACCACCGACAGCTTTTCTCTTTTCCGGTTTTGCTGTGCGGTACATTGCCAGTGCGGCTCCCGGAAGGCCAAAGATCATCAGCGGGAATTTACCGGACATAAATCTGGTTGCGGATACTGCAAAATGTTTTACTGTCGGATCAGACAGCTGTGCAAAGAAAATATTCTGTGCGCCTTCGATGAGTTTTCCACCAACTTCCAGTGTTCCGCCCACACCTGTCTGCCAGAACGGCAGATAAAATACGTGATGCAGACCAAATGGAAGCAGTAAACGCTCCAGAAATCCGTATACCCAGGTTCCTGCATAACCGGATTTCAGAACCAGATCACCAAGTGCGTAAATACCGGACTGGATCACCGGCCATACAAAGAACATCAGGATTCCGACACCCACAAACACGATACCGGAAATGATCGGTACAAAACGGGTTCCTCCGAAGAAAGATAATACCTGCGGAAGCTCAATCTTGTAAAAACGGTTGTGCAGTGCCGCAACACCCAGACCAACGATGATACCTCCAAATACACCCATCTGAAGGGATGTGATACCACATACATCTGTGACAGAACCGGACAGCATTGTGTCCGCACCGCCCTTGATGTTGATCAGTGCCCCGATGGAAGCATGCATGATGAAAAATGCAATAACAGCTGCCAGCGCTGCTACTTCTTTTTCCTTTTTCGCCATACCGATTGCTACACCCATTGCAAATATAATCGGCAGATTCGTAAAAATAATGTTACCGGCAGCGTTCATAACCTGCAGGATCTGATTCAGTACGGTTCCCGGTCCCATAACGCCCAGCAGACCGTAAGTTTCCAGCATTGTTTCGTTCGTAAAAGATCCGCCGATTCCCAGCAGCAGACCTGCGACCGGCAGAATAGCGATCGGCAGCATAAAGGAACGGCCAACCCTCTGCAAAATTCCAAAAATTTTGTCTTTCATAGTTCTCCTCACTCTCTCTCGTAGACAGTATTTGTTATAGTGTACCCATTTTTTGAATTCACATAGCAGGAAGTAACTTTTTTCATGTCGGCCGAACCACAAAAAAAGGCACTAACCCTACATAAATATCAAAAAAATATCTATGCACGGTTAATGCCTGCGTAATCAGTAACACACCATGTATGTATTATTTATATCACATTGATACTTTTCTGTCAATGTGATCACACATCTGTTCTTGTTTCTTTTCCGATACAAAAAAAGACTGCCTGTCAAATTTCTTCCCTCAGCATATAAATGGAAAATCTTTGCTTTTATTCTTTCCTCTCCGCATCCGATGTTTCTTCCGAATCATCATCCTCGTACTTCCGGTTCAGTACTGCTGCAAGAACCTGAAGCACAATTGCCAGCCCGATGACACATTTCAGCACCGTCTTTCCTGAGCCGACAGTGATCGTCTGGACAATGCCCCCCACTTTCGGTATGGAACGTACCATCTTTCCAACATACTGCTCATAAGTCACCGGATTCATATCATTTTCCGCGTTGGCATCGCCTTTTGTAATAAACTCTCCCATCGCATTACTGTTAGATACCACGCGATGTGTGATGATGGATCCCTGGGCATCCGAGCCGTAAAAAGCGATAATATCGCCCGTCTCAATGTCTCCCGGTTTCACATATTTGATATATACCAGGCTTCCTGTGGGAACCGCCGGTTCCATACTGCCGCTGACAACAGTGTAAAGCTGATATCCCATAGTCTTCGGTACGATCAGCGGGACACATATCGCAATGATGGCAATCAATAAAATGATGCCGACCGCCCGAAACACCGCCGCCAGTGGATTTTTTCTCCTTCTGTGTGATTGATCTGCTCTGCTCATTTGTTTTTCTCCTCTGTATCGCAATCTGTAACTTCCCAGTAACCGTTTTTAGGAGAACCATGTCGTATAAGAAAACCAAGCGTTTTTAACTTTTTAATATTTTTTTCTATACTTCGACTTCCTAATCCCAATTTTTCAGCTATTTTTTTGCTGATAACTGTTTATCATAACAAAGAAGCTCCACAATTTTCTTTTGGGTATCCGTCAACTCATTCATCTGAATCTTCTCCGAACTTTCTCCGAACCTTTTCCGAACTTTCTCCGAATCTTCTCCGTCCTTTTTCTCCAACATTGTCATTGAATTGATTCACCAGAAAATATTGTATTGTCCATGTTTCTCACTTTTCTATCTTTTAGATTACTCTGATTTCATTAATTATAGAATCAGTATATGTCAAATCGCTTAATTTTAACAGCCCCTTTCTGTATTTTCCACTTTTCATTTATCTTTTTCTTTCTTTGGGAAATACTCGATCATGAGCTTCCGAAATTCAGAAACCTGTCCGGTTTATTTAGAAACTTGTGCAACCACTTAGAAATGTGCTTGCGTATTTTTACTATAGCATAGAGCTTTCTTTTGTGCAAGAAGAAGCTGTACAGAAGAACGCTCTCAAATCTATGCGTAAAAAAAGGTACAGCGGCTTTTGCCGCTGTACCTGCAACTTTTCACATTAACCTATGAATTTATTTTGTCTCTTTTTTCCGACGTTTCATTGCCACAAACAGAGCGATCAGTGCCACAACAGCAGCAACGATAATTGCGATACTTACACCCAGAGTCTTATTCTTGTCCTGAGTTTCCTTTCCGGCATCGATATTACCGGTCGGTGTATCCTCATCATCCAGATTGATCTGATCCTGCGGTGTCTGCTCATCCGGATTCTCTACTGTACCATTCTGGTCTGCATCCTGTCCGCCGTTGGCATCTGTTCCACCCGGAGTTGTCGTACCGTCTGCATTTGTTCCGGTTCCATTTGTTCCGGTTCCGTTTGTTCCGGTAGTTCCATTCGCACCCGTACCGTTTGTTCTATTGGCTCCGGTTCCGTTTCCACCGGTGGTACCAGTGGTTCCTGCCGGAATGGTCACGGTGTTTGTGATGGTATTGCCCGGAATAACGACTGTGACGTGGTTGACTGTCTCCACAACACGATTGGTGGCTCCCGGTGCATATTTGAATGTGAAGACATTCTCTGCCTCGTTGTCACTCAATGTCTTGGTCAGCGCCAGCGCCTGCGGCACATAATTCTCGATATAGCGGTAAGCTACCACCGGTTTATCACCGACGTTTCCATAAAACGTCTGGCTTTCTGCCAGTTTATTGCCCTGCTCATCCTCATAGTTCACGGTATAAGCTACCATGTCACCCTTGATTCCGTAAGCAACCACATAATCTGCATCGCCGTTTACCCGGAATGCAGGTGCTGCCAGTGCTTCGGAATTATCACGTCCGCTGAGACGGATTCCCTTGACATAATATTTTTCATCTGACACTTTGATGTCATTTATATCAAAAGAAACCGTAGATCCGGCTGCCAGATCAACTTCTTCGACCTTCTGCTGTCCGTTGATGGTTCCCTTATTTCCTGCTGATAACGTCACTTTGTATGTGTAAGGTGTCACAGTCTGTGCTGCCTTTACCGGTGCAACTCCAAGCCCTGCAATCACGGATACACTCAGAAGAGATACGAATAATTTTTTCCATTTCAACATATTATTTCTCTCCTTTCCTCTGTGCCGTTTCCGCTTCTTTCTTTCTGCGATTCATAGTCACTACCGCCAGGATCAGGCATACAACGCCGCTGGCCAGTGCGATTACACTGTATCTGAGCATCAGATTCGTATCGCCGGTTTTTACACGTTTGGTAGTGGTGATGACTTTGTCCTTCTCGCGGACTTCTGTCTTCTCTGTCTTCTCGATGGTCGTAACCGTATCCTGTGCTACCTTCTCTGTTGCAAAATTCATACGAAGCTTTGCCAGTGTCAGCTGATAACCGTTACCCTGTGTCTCACCTTCGACACCTACCGTCAGATGAACCGTTCCGCTCTCCTGAGATGCCAGACGTCCCAGATAAAAATATTCCTGTGTGGAGTTATCTACCTGCTTCAATCCTTCGCCGGCTTTGGAAGAACCCTCGCCGCCGACGGTTGTGCTGTCATACAGCACGGTTTCTTTCTTGTCGCTGCCTACATAAGTCAGACGGTAGCTGTATCCGCCACCCGCCGCAGACTGCTGTGCATCCTCCAGTGTCTGGATGACTTCATTGGTCATATACCAGTCGGTACTTCCACTGTCGGAATTCATTACGTTTACTTTCAGTTCGATGCTGTCACCCGGCTGGATATTTGCCATCTCGTCTGTCACATCATTATCCTGAAAATTACTGCTCATCTTGCTGCCGTCGAATGTCACCTGCCATCCGTCAGCTCCCTGATAATCTCTTGCAAATGCTGTTGTCGCTGCCCCGGCCGTCATTACGAGGGTCATTACGAGGCACAAAATCTTCTTCTTCATAGCTCTGTACCTCCTTACTGCAGACTCATAACAGTCTCATCATCGTTCACGCTGACATCCACACCCCAAGCACTCTTGATCGCTTCCTGTGCGTTATGCGTCTGGACTGCATCTACTTCCGCATCTACATGAAAACTGTAACCGTCATATTTATAAGTGTATCGAATGGTATTTCCATCTACCTGCTTTGTCACATCCTGTGCAATGGATTCATTGACACGGATCGTATCGGACAGTGCCGGTGTGGTCTCTCCCACTGGCAATGCCTTTGTATAATACAGAACCGTACGCTCCGGTGTGGACTGATCCTCTGCGATCACCCAGCCGTTATCAGTCAGATAATTCAATTCGATCAGATCCGGAGACAGCGATGTATTTTTCTTTCCCTCGGCATCCTGCCAGCTTCTGGTCAGAATGACACGAACGAACGTATCAATGTTTCCACTATTCTTCACGCTGATGGCTTCATTATAGCGTTTGCCCGGTGTAAACTTCTCATCCTCACCCAGCATATTTGCAAGCAGTGTACCCTCTGTGCTACCTGACCACTCATTATCTGATACATAATCCCTGCTGCTGACTACCGCATCATTTTCTACCAGAGATACACCGATACTCTGCATATTCATCTGTGCGGAATAATTCTCACTGTAATACGTCAGTGCCGCTCTCGCACTTCCCACACCACTTCCTACCAGAAGCACTGCGGAGGCAGCCAGAAGCAGGACTGTGATCTTCGGAAATGATTTCTTTCTCTTCTTCATGTCAACCTACCTCCTACTCCTGTGTATCGCCACTGTCTGCTGTCACTGCATGATTCCAGTCAGCATAAGCATTTCCATTTGCATCAAACAGAACCGGTGTACATTCCTGAATGACTACGACATTGAATTCAGAAGCTTTCTCGTCACCTGACGGGAACTGATAAGAGATATTCAGCTCCTGCTTCGTCGTTTCACCTGCCGGAAGGACACTTTCATAATACCAGTATCCGTCATCACCTGCCTGCCATCCACCATCCGGTGCCAGATACGTCAGTGCCACCGGTGCAAATGCTTTGACTCTAACGAAACAATCATAATCGCCTTTATTGATGATGGTGACATGTTTGCCTTTTTCATCGATCTTCTCATCCGGAACAGTGGTCGTGAATCCCATATTCATCCTGACACCACCGCCCGCTGTGGCATATGTGGTAAAATATGCCATGGCACTTCCCACGGTCAGGGAGCCGGTCAGAGCGATCGCTGCAGCCGCCAGAACCAGTGGTTTCTTATGTAGCTTTCTCATTTGGCATCCCTCCTTTTATCTCACTTCAGCAATATCATACAAGCCCTTATCATTTAATTCAAAATGGTTGATCACGCCGTAGCCGCCATTGGTACTGTTATTGACGTCATTGACAAAGGAAACCTCTGCCACCGGTGCATCCGCCTGGCTGTATTCATCATTTGCTTTGATCTCTGTCTCAACTCCGTTGTCAGATTTCAGGTCATAAGATGCCCCGCTGTATACCTCAGTCACTTTCACGACAGCCCCTGCCGGAAGTCCTGTGAGATGTACGGACTGATCACCAACCTCATCAAAGGTCAGTGCCTCGACTTTGCTTTCTTTCTTATCACCATTTGTAATATCGATCTGGAAAACGAAGGTTGCCTTATCGCCAAAAGTAGTATTCTGATTTTTCAATGTCTTGTTGATGATCAGATCTCCGGTTCTCTGCTGCTGCTCCGGTTTCAGGCCGATGGCATTGTCACCGGTGAGATTATATACCCAGGCATCGCTGGTTCCCTCGCCGCTGTAATAGTTATTCGGCAGAGAAATCAGATACGGTGTAAATGTATAGACATAATTCGGTGTTACCAGCTGTTCTACCGATACGAGATAAAGTCCGGTCTTAAGATTTTTCACCGTAGCTTTTCCATTTTTAATAGTAGGATCTGCTGCAACAGCAGTATTGGCTGTCACCATATCCTCTGCAGCCTGTGCACGTTCCAGCCATTTAGCTGCGGAATCCTTATTCTCCCGGCTCAATGCACTCAGATCCAGTCCGGAAAAGTCACTCTCCGGTGTATAAGCTCCGGCTTTATCTACAGAAGCGACCCGATACAGCTTTACCGACAGGTCATTCGTGTTCAGTTCCTCATACTCACCGCCCACGGAAAACTCCACCGAGCAGTCTTTTCTATCCACATCTATCGCACTCGCCGCCCATACACCAGGCAGAACGAATACCGACAATGCCACGGCCAATGCCAGTAAGATGGCACTTCCTTGTTTTACTCTTTTTTTCATCATCGCCTCGTCTCCTCCTTTAATGTCTTTCCTCTATGTATTGCGTTGTTTTCTTCCTGATGCGACTTTCATGATCACAATGATCAGAACCGTGATCGCAATTCCGAGAAGCAGATATAACATATAGTAGTTCTGGATCGCGTGCAGCATAGTGTCTGCTACGGAACCTGTTACTTCCTCTTCTCCATTATATGGTACTCTCGTACCTCTGACAAGAAGTCTGTGGGAATTGACACCATACGGTGTACAGGTAAATAACGTCACCTGATCCTTTCCATCCTCAATCTTCAATGCATTCTGCAACGTCTCATGATCATCCTTGTCCACCATCGGCAGGATCTGATCTACCTGATAGGCAAGTACCTCATCCAACACATGGATGTAAAATTTATCCCCGGCTTCCATCTGATCGATATCGGTAAAAAGTCTGGCACTCGGCAGACCTCTGTGTGCCGCCAGCACTGCATGATTGCTTTCTCCTCCAATCGGAAGCTTCGTACCGTTCAGATGTCCGACTCCGGTCTGAAGTACATCATCGCCGGTTCCATGATAAATTGCAAGTTTGATATTGATCTTCGGAATGGACAGGTATCCCATCACTCCGTTGTCTTCTACATTCAGGACCTTCCAATAATCTGTATTTTTCAGATCACCGTCATCTTCGCCAAACACATCTCCGTAGAGATCATTGTCGGTAATGGTCTGATTAAAGGCTTCCGCTTTCTGCCACTCATCGGTAAAATCCGTCGCGTCCAGGGATTGTAAGTTATCTTCATAATTACTGATCAGCTGATTCTGTCGGTATGTATTCCACTGATTGGAGATCGTCGGATAAGCCAGGATGCCGAATCCAACGAGAAACAGTAATCCGAAAAGAACCGGAGCCAATCTCCTTTTTTTCTTTGCAGGTTTCTCCTGCGGTTCTACTTCTTTCATTCTTCTGTTTCCTTCTCCCGTACTACTTTCTTTCTGAATCGTTTCTCTCTGATAAACAGAATCAGGATAAACACTCCGGTAATCAAAATTCCTACGATTACCCAGAGCAGATAATTTGTATGAAGGCTGATGCCGCTGAGCGGTGTCTGCTCTGCTGCTACTTCATCTGCCACATAATCCACACGGTGTCCACGCACCAGAAGTCTCTGTGTATTCACACCATATGGGGTGCAGGTCAGCAATGTCACCTGATCTTCTCCCTCTTCGACGGCCAGTGCATCGGTATCTTCCGGTTCAACCACCAGAATCTGATCCACTTCGTAACATAATGTGTTGTCCAGCACATGAATCAGGAAATGATCGCCGATCTTCATCTGATCCAGATCGGTAAAAAGAGAAGCACTCGGTAAACCGCGGTGTGCGGAAATAACTGCATGTGTGCTCTCACCGCCAATCGGAAGGGAACTTCCTTCCAGATGTCCTGCTGCCTGCTGCAACACTTCATCACTTGTTCCGTGATAAATCGGAAGCTTGATGGCGATTTTTGGAATCTCTACGATTCCCATCATGCCGTCCCCGGTCAGGTTCAGGCAATTCATATAGGCACTGTCTTCTTCCTCTCTGGCATCCGCCACAGCAAAGGAATCAGGCAGGATACTCGGTACCAGTGCGTCGTTGTATGCCTGTGCTTTCTTCAGCTCCTTCGCATAATCAATATCTCCGGCTTCTGTCATCTGTGTAAGGTTATCTTCATAACTGCTGATGAGCTGTTTCTGTCGGTGATTATTCCACTGGTTTGCTACGAAAGGATACAGCAATAAGGACAATCCGGCTAAAAATATAATGACTATAAAAAATTTGCTTACTTTCTTTTTCATCCGGCCTCTCCTTGTTGTTGTATGTATCTCATTAATTTATGGTGGCATATCTATTATACCACATTTTTTATTAATCCGGGGCGGCTATCGCCCCGGATTACCTTTTTTATTCAGTAAAACTTACTGATTCGTTATTTATTTGTTTACTCTTTTGCGGCTAGCGAAGAAGAATCCTGCTGCTGCAACCATGATAGCACAACCTGCGATTGTGAAGAGTGTAGTACCCATACCACCGGTAGATGGAAGTTCGGAAAGTGTTGTATCGTTCATAGTAGCTGCACCCTGACGATCACTTGCCGGTTTTGTTGTATCCCATTTTGTAACCGCATTGTCTTTGTTGATAGAATATCCTTCCGGAGCAACAATCTCCTGGAACTCATATTCTACACTATCATCCAGACCTTTTACAACAGCCTTACCATTTTCATCTGTTACGATCAGGTTAGATTCTGCTTTTGCTGTTTCTAAATTATCTGTCCAGTTAACAACCTGATAGTATCCATCTTTTTTCTCTACGATTGCATATTTTGCACCTTCACTATCTGTTTCCGGTTTTACAAGAACAAATTTTGCATCTTTTAATAATGCAGATTTATCTGCTCCACCAGTTTTTGTTAATGTAATGGTACCAGTATACAGTGTATCTGTTACCGGAGTAAAATTATGTTTTCCATCACCTGGTTTAACGGTGTTGCTTACTGTTAAATCTGTTACTACTGCATCGTATTTGATTACTACTGACGCATTTGCATATTTGTTTAAATCAGCTGTGTCTAATCCAAGATAATTTGTTAAAGGAATTGTAATGCTGCTATTAACAACATCTACTAATACTGTTGCTTCAGGTAAATTGCCAACTTTAATTTTTACAGCTACCTTACCATCAGCATTTGTCACATAGTTAGCACCACTGATTGTATCTACGATCTCATATTTAGTAATTGGATTATTATCACTTACATATGGAATCTGTGTTGTAACAGTATACTCAACCTGTTTTCCTACTGCAACAACTTTGTCTCCCTCATTATTCTCTTTTGTAATATCAACAGTTGTACTTTTTGCTGTAATTGGCTCTGCTTTTAAATCTGACGGAATACCTGTTGTTTTGTTATAGTTATCAAAAGAAACATATGCAGCCATTGGGTTATATGTATAATTACCTGTTGAATCAGCTTTTACTACATAAATACCTGCACTTGCAATTTCACCGATTGTAGCGGTTCCATTTTTATAAGTTATATTTCCTGTTTCAGTTGGTGTAATTCCTTCTAAAGCTTTCTGGAATTCACTAGCAAGCATTGCTGTTGTTCCTGCCGGCATATTTGTTGCATTATCTGTTTTCATTTTGATCAATTTCCAAATAATTTCCTGATCAGATAAACTAGCGTATGCTGAATTTACATCTTTACTTCTAAATGCATTTGCATATCTAGCATCAACAAATTCCCAACCTGTCGGCTGTTCCAGATTTGGTCGAATAATCTGTACATATTTAACAGTTGCATCCTTGTCCAGTTTGTTCACAACAATCGAAGTCTTGTTTGTTGCTGCGAAAGCGGTAATACTCATTCCGAGTACCATTGCCAGTGATAAGATCACTGCTAAGATTTTTTTCATCTTTTTCATCTCGTTTTCTCCTTTTCTTTTTGGGCTTTGCCCATTTATCTTGTCCCGTTTCGGGAAGATAGTTAAATTGATTTGTTGTTGCCAGCGGCGGCAGGCCGCTGAAAAGTCAAGTTACGATATCTTATCTTTTCAGCACCTCCCTGCGTTTGTTTTTATATAAGATCCACGCGGCTGCTCCCATGAGAAGCATTCCACCGATCATATACAAGAAGATTCCTGTTCCGCCGGTTGATGGCAGTGAGTACAGTTTCTTATTTCCAAGAGTAAGTACAACACCATTTTCTCTTGAACCACTTACATTATTGCCATCTAAGGTTGTCAAAAGACCTTTGTTGAATGTTACTGTCCAGTCTTTATGTCTTACATATCCTTCCGGTGCTTTTGTCTCATGAATGGTATAGTCGCCATCCAATGAATACAAATCGTATTTTTCATCACTGTCATTGCTAATTTGCTGTGCTGTCCATGCGATCTCGCCAGTAGCTCCGGAAGTACCGGTTGCAATTTTCGCATTACCCTTCTTCAGTTCGAACTTGGCACCTTCCAAGCCAACTCCACTTAATGTAGTTGTGTCGTCCTCGTCCCATTCCTGGCTTACTTTCATTGCAGACCATTTCAGTGTATTTGTAATGGTAAATGTTTTACCATCCGCGGATACTGTTACTCCGCTCATCACGTAGTTGCCAGAATATGCATTTTCATCATCAGCATTACCAACACCACATGTAAGTTCTTTTACTTTGTAGTCATATCCTTCCGGAAGACCACTGATTGTTTCAGTCCATGGTTCATCGGAAGAATCGGCATTCAGTACATACCTTCCGAAACTTTTCCATGTATTATCTGCTGATCCAGATATTTTACCAAACACTTCAAATTCTACATAATCCTCAGAGTGAACATTCGTATCCAGATTGTCATGCCAGTCTTTCTTAACAGTTATCTCTGTAGTTCCTAACTCATTTTGGAAAATCACATGACAGATTCCGGCATTGTCATCTCTGACGATTTCTGCTGTTCCTACCTGATGATATGGACTGCCCTCTGCAAGTGTTTCTGTCGCAGAATTTGGTGCATTTTTTGTCTTCAGAACAGTTACTGTTTTCTTCCATCCAGTCTGCTCGTTCAAAGTAAAGTCCATACTTCCAACTGTTACTTTTAACTCACCTGGTCTAAGTCCGGCAGCATTACCGTTATCATGCCATTCTTTTCGAATGTCGAGCTGTTCGGTCTGAAGTACGTTTGCGATGTAATAATTTTCATCTGCACAATGCTCATCATAAGTATTGGTAATAGTTGCTACGGTTGTTGTACCATTGCTGAAATCATAACTGATATTGCTCTGATATCCCGCCGGAATATTTTTCTCGAGAATACCATATGAGTATGTCACGCTACCGCTTGTATCTGCTTTTGATTCCGGCAGATTCTTCCAGGTATATGACCAGCCATCTGTACCATAATCGCCACTTCCATCTTCCGGATTTGTACCAGGTTTACCGGTTAAGGTAACGGTTGCATACTCGGTTGCATTTCCGATTGCGTTACCATATTCATCAACTTCACTTCTCATCAATGCAACTGTAATCGGTTCTGGGTTTCCACCATTCCATACTTTCTGAACTGTTACATTTGTACTTGTCAGCTTGCTGTAATTGTTTGTAACAACTGCTTCTGTTGCTGACGGATAAGAATAGGATGGTATATAGTTTGCAGGTACATTGTTCTCTACTACGTTTGAAATGTTCTTTGTTACCGGAACTGTGATGGATGTTGTCCAGTTTCCGTTTGTATCCGGTTTCAAAGTAATCTGCTCATTTGTACCGTCTGTATAATATACGGTCAGATCAACACTACTGCTCGATACGGTCACACCTGTCGGCTGATTCCATACTTTTGTAAAAGTAAGTGTATGGTTTAACACCTGTACAACCGGTTTTTTGTATTCTGCTGTCTTTGTTCCACTTGCTGTTCCAGCAACTGTGTAGGAAAGTTCTGCCTTCTTATTTGAATAAAAACCATCTTTTCCTGCACTTGTTATTCCGGTTCCGGCATCACCTTTTGTACCACCATAACCATTGTTTGCTGTGTATGCATCATTTGCTGCCTGTGATGGTTTTACGTTGAAGCTTACTGTGTAAGTAGCTCCTTTTTCCAGTGAACCATTAATTTTTACGGATATGTTCTTACCGTCACTTCCGTTTCTGATCACAGTGTACTGACCATCGGCAGAACCTTCTGCAACTGCTGTTTCGTTTCCGTTTGCATCAACTTTTTTCACGGTAATATCCGGTGTTCCGGAAGCTGTAAACTCTACATATTGACTCAATGTATCAGAGATTATGACATTTGTATATGTCGGAATCACCTGATTGATAATGTCGTTCAATGCGCTTTCAAGCTTGCTGCCGCTTCCATCAACTGCCTGTGCACCTTTCACGGTATCCTTAATTCCCGTGTTGAATTTCTCCATACCGCTCTTGGTTCCACTTGTCAAATATACGGAATAAAAATTGTTAACGCTGTTCAATGGACTGGATTCTTTCACTGCATCAATTGCTTCCGTGTAATATTTTTCTACTGTCCTGTTTCCATATCCATATTCTTTTCCGCTAGAATTGATTGAGTAAGTCGGCTGTCCGTCTGACAGGAATATAACAACTTTTTTATTATTGCCCGTCCTGTCCTTTAATACAGAATTTGCCTGCTTCATTGCGTACGTCCAGTTTGTACCTCCGGTTGCACGTAATGCATTTACTTTATTCTTAAATGACTGGCTGCTGCCTGCTGTATACCAACCTGTTGTATCCGTCTCATCTTTTCCTGCAAAGGATACATATGCAACGGAATTCTTCTTGTTTGCATTTAAGATCTTATCAACAATTCCCTGATTGCCGTTTGTACCGTTCAGCAGATTTTTCACGGTTGAAAGAAGTCCTGAGCTTCCACCCATACTTCCTGAAGTATCGATTACAAATAATACATCTACGCCATCTGCATTTCCCTCTGCTCCGGTCACATCCAGATTCAAGGTATAATCACCGGTTTCTTTATTATATGTAATGTACTTCCTGTGGACCGGTTCACCGAGTGTGTTTGTATTGTTGTCTGCAACAGCTGCTGTTGAAGTATCATCATTTGCAAACACACTTGCCACACGTGCTTTTAATTTTGCAAACACACTTGCCTTGGAAGTAGATCCCTCATTCTGTGTGGCAGTCGTTGTGTTGTCACCCTGAATTGTAACACCGCTCCAGTCTTTCCCGTTTTCTGTCAAATAGTTTTCACCATTACCGGAAACTGCTTTTCCATTTGTCGGAGACGTATATACATAATCGCCACCAACGGTTCCTTCTTCTACGGTGTAGTTGATTGGGGCTTTTGCACCAGTCTCTCTGTCCAAGATCCAGTAAGAAGGAACTTCCCAAGTATGTGTCCATTTATCTGCTTTAGCATCACCTGTCAACTTATAATTGAGACTTGTCAGTCCTAAATCAGAAGCTGTCAGATCTTTGGTAACTGTCTTTCCATCTTCCAGCACATCATAAGTTGCTTTCAATGTGATTGTCAGATCATCTGGTCTTGTGTTCCAAGTATTATGGTTGTCATCCCACACTTTCGTAAAGTTGACTTTTTTCAAGTTAGTGCTTTCATATCTGTTTGTAAAAGATACAATTGCTGTTGTCTTACCTTTTAATTCAAACGTACTTGTCGCACTCGTTGTTGGATCAGCAGTTCCAACACTTACCTTTGACGCAACGGTAGTCGCCAGCCTGTAGCCATATAAATCAGCATCATTTTCAGTGATGGTCACCTCATATCGCTTGTCTTTATCGATTTTTGCATTTGCAATCGCATATCTGAGACTTCCATCCGGCTGCTGGATCATGTTACTTCCGGCTATTGTCGCATTCTGGATTCCAAGTAGCTGCTGTATCTCGGTAACTGATAACGGTCTGTCGTTGTTTGCTTTGTCTTTTACCTGAACAGAGAAACTGATTTTATTTTTCATTGCTGTCAGTTGTTCCTGTGAAAGTCCTGCAAACTTTTTATTCAGTTCGATAGAAAATTCATCGTCTGCTACCGGCGGAAGTTCCTGTGAAAATCCTACGGCATCCAGAAAGTTACCTACCGTATTACTTCCCGATGCAGTAGCACCAGCCACAAAGAAGAATCTGGTCAGGTTTGACTTTGCCGTATAAGCATTGTTCTTAATGATTCTCTGCCATGCTCTGTTGTTGCTGGTAACCCTGAGAATCATAACACCATTACCATCTTCCGGATATATCACATCTGATCCAACTTCTGAATACCCTCTTCCATACGCATTATTTATCTTTGTATTCAAATAAGTTTCCAGCTTGCTCTGCGTCACCAGATTATTCTGCTGTGCAATGGAAGTCGGCATAATTACCAGATACATGGTATCAAACTGTTCTACTGATGAAGAATTTCCTCGCGCACGGTGAGATAACCAGTAATTTAAGGAAGTATTATTTATTGTGAGTACATCCTGATACAAAGCGCCTGCTGCTTCACAGTTCAATTCAGCAAACTGATCTTTATCATATGCTGCATTTGCCCAGTTATGTTCATCTGTGTTCTGATACCAACTGTACGCAGACTGTCCACCACTTCTCCCTTTATGAACAATCTCGATATCTTGATTCACATGTCCACCGGTTCCGGTTCCGGTAGTCTGCCATACGCCATTTCCAGATTTATAATCCGCATTGGAAAACTGATTGTTAAAACCACTCGTAAGCTCCGGTGTTTCAAAACTTCCATTTTCCAGCTTGTTATAATACGGTACCTGATACGGGTCTGACCAGATGACAGTGCCATCATTCAGTGTAACTTTAACCTGATACCACTTTCTCACATCACTGCTTGATCCCTCCGTATCATATGCCGGATATAATTTATTGCTCTTATTTTCTTCTCCGGAAAGATTGGATGCTCTTCCTGTACTTGACTGGGTCTGAACAAAGTTTTTCTTTTCAACTTTTGTATAAGTACCCGCCGTATATGTACCATCATTCTTTTTCTGGTAATAACCATCTCTTGTGTTATTACTGTACCACTCGATTGTTTTTACATTGCTGGATGTAATCTGATTGGCGGCACCATCTGCAGTCACGTAATTTGCAGTTAAAGATCCATCTCCTGCAATATTATTGTCAATATACAATCCTGCCGGATGCGTATATACTAAGTAGATTTGATCCGTATCCTGCAAATTTGTCCAAGTGGTTCCATTTGTAAAATACTTCCAGGTGTAAGTGGTACCAGACCAGTTATTTGTCAATTCGCACTTAATACTGCTTATCTGTACTGCATTCTCATTGACACTGTTCAGTGTAGCTTTGCTGAATGTATATCCGGTAATTGTTTTACTATTTGCCAAATCAGCTACTGTTTTTGTAAATGTACCGTTACCAGAACCATAATATGGAAGATCCCCATCACTATAACTTGAAGTTACATCATCACCAATTTCTACGCCATTTGTATCCACTCTTTTAATCAAAATAGAACTATCAGCGGTAGTATATCCATATGTCTGGTTCCATGTTAATATAAATACAGAAAAGCTGTCACTTACAAATTCTGCTTTCTGAACACCCTGTGTATCTGTCACCTCTACGTTTGCTTTTTCATTTTCATCAGCAACCATATCGACAACTTTTTCCACCTCACCCTGTGCATTTTCTTCCAGATGCATAAGGGTTACGTTCATAGCAACATCATCCGTTTTCTCTTCCATGACTTTCTGTGCTGTCTCCGGGATAGTTGCTTCCTTGTAATCCATAGAAACATTTACATCACCGTTCGGTTCAACCTTGTTGCCATCTTTGTCAATGAAAGAAATGTCATAAGCAAGAAATCCTGCGATGCCATAAGCTTCGTCTGTTGCTTTTTCATTCAGCTTCTGTTCTGCAGTGTCATATTTGGCATTCACTGCTTCTGCTGCCTGTTTTTCTTCTTCAGACATAGTATCTGTAATATCTGTTTTTACAACCGGTGTAACCTGTAACTGTGCATCTTCCGGAAGGACTCCATCTGCTGCAGTTACTTTGATTTCCACCTGGTCATCACTGTATGTCTGTTCGTAAGCAATTGTCTGCTGTGTATCAATGATACTGTCATTATCATTTTCTTCTGTTGCAGCTTCTTTTTCAAACACACCGTATGTCATGGTCACGGCATCTGATGCTTTTGCGGTGAACTGCAATCCGCCGTTATCAGCAACAGCCACATCCATCAGTTCCGGTGTATTCTTTCCATTCTCTGCGAATGCTGCCGTTTTTTCCGCATTCAGGTCTGTTCCTGTCACCTGGAAGGTGATTGCCTGCTGTGGTGCCTGTTTCTGTCCGTCCACATAAAATGTAACGTCTGTCACAACAGAAGTACCTACAGTATCCTCTGTCAGTTTCTGCACCTGTTCCAGTACATCAGCTTCCCGTGTGTTCGCTGTAACTTCCATCTGTATATCTGCATCCGATGACGCTGCATGAAATGCGCCTTCCGGAACATCTGCGGTCAGTGTACCGATCTGCTTGCCATCTGCATTTTTGATTGGCTGTTCCAGTTTCGTTGCCTGACAGGCAACGGCCTGAACTGCGGTATTATCATATGCAAAGGCTGATATTCCTGTACTCAACACCAATATCATGCAAAGCACAAATGCCAGTAGTTTTTTCTTCTTTGTATGTTTCATGGCGTCCTCCTTCTATCTTTTATCACTGCATATATCTTCGCCGTCATTCTTTGTTACCAGTGCTCCGTCTATCAGCTTGAGCAGCTCCAGAGCACTGCGAAAGTACTGTTCGCGTTGCTCGTCTACCCAGGTTACACTTCCCTGCCAGGTCGAATTCTGCTGATTCATGATTTTTATAATAAATGTCTCGGTTTTTTTCTGTCTTTCACTCATGTCAGTACCTTCTTTTTTATTCTTAACTCATAGCTTCGTTCTATGTTGGTATTCTATCTCATCTGACATTACAGGAAACATTACATTCTCTGTCACTATATTAACTTTTTTAACTTTTTCACGTTTTTCTGCAATCGTGTAATAATTTGTAATGTTTTTCACGCTTTTATTAACAAAAAATCTCCATCACATCTTTTTTAATGATGTGATGGAGGTCTCTGTTTTCGCTAATCCAAAGCGTTATTTAATATTTTGATAAATTCCAGTACACTGGCAAACTGCCAGGCTGCGTCTTCTTCCACCCATTGGAGAAATCCCTGCCAGGATGAATTCTGACGATATTTTACATTTAATAAAAATGTTCCTTTCTGTCCCCGCATCTGTAATATCTGTTCCTGTTCCAGCTTCTTTTCCAGTTTCTGTCCCTGTACAGATTCTTTTCTGTGAAAAGAACGTGTCTGTGTAGCTGCCTGGGGAAATTGCAGACAGTCAAAAAATTCTTCTACTGTCTCAATCATCCGGATGATATTGCTGAAAGCTATCGCTTCTTCGCTATAGCAATGATAGATTTTCCCCGTCATTTTTCCGTCTTCCACGCTGTCGATGCAGATATTAATGAGATTTGGAACATGCCAGGCAATCGGGTGCTTCTGTTCCATATATTCGTTCCCCCTCATATTCCGTCTGTTATATCAACTGTTGCGCTGTCTCTTCCATCTTTTCCAGATGTTACTTCCAGCCGCTATCATCATTTCGGAACTGAATCGGGGTATCCAGGTTATCCACTTCTGCCACGGAAGATACATAGAATTCCACATATTTGTTCCAGCTTCTGTGCTCTCTGGCAAAATACTTCCGGATACGTTCAAATATCAGTCCACAATTCTCTTTGTTCGTTCCGATCAGAAGTACCAGATACTGTGACGGACTGTATTTGGTAAAGGAATCTCCTTTTCGCAGGCAATGCTGGATCGTATTCTGTAATTCTTCTGACAGGAGCTCCAGCTTCTCCGGTTTTTCCAGCGGATGCCCTTTGCCGTCTGTCAGGCTGCACAGCATCAGATATGCGGACTGACCGCTTCGCTCCAGCATACGTGTCACCAGACGGTAGCTGTCACGGAAGCTTGGAAGACTGCAATAGTAAGCACCGCCCTGTCCTTTCTCTTCTTTCAGCCGCTGCTTGATATCCTGGATTTCTTTCGGTTTCACATGTTTCAGCTGGCTGCTCATCTGGTCGAACTGTTCCATCAGACGTTCGGAAGGGCTGATTCCCAGCTCCTCAAAGAACAATTTCGCCGTGTCGTCATACTCTTTCATCGCTTCTTTGTAACGTTTCATACCAAGGAAGCATTCGATCTTGATGCTCTGCCATTCATCGAACGGATACAGGCGGCATGCAGGCTCACAGAAGAGCAATGCCTCCTCGTAGTCACATTTTTCGATCAGACCGTCGCATAGTTCTTTCAGTGCATTGCTATACAGCTTCTTATACTGTACGCTCTCCAGCAGCACCCACTCATCACCGGAGATCTCCGGCAGGAATTCTCCGCGATACATGTTGCAGACCTGCTTGAGCAATTCTTCCTTCTGTTTTGTGTCTGCACAGTTCTGCGCTTCTTCATAAAGCTCCTGGAATTTTCTCGCATCCACAATGGTAGGAACCGGCGCATTCCATCTGTAAACACCTTTTTTGATGACGATATAGTCATATTCCGGAAGTCCCGCATCTATGATCATTTTTTTCAGGCGGTGTGCTGTCACACGCAGATTGTTCGCCGCATCTGCCAGTTCTTCTCTCACATACAGTGCATTTAACAACTTTTCACGTGCAATGCCCTGTTCGCCATAATAAATAAGAATCTGGAGCAGTTTCATCGCTTTTGTCGTCGTGTTTTTTCCGAATGACACCTGACGCCCATCATATGTAATAGAAAAATCCCCAAGCATCCGAACATTCAGTATTGCTGTTTTTTCATTCATTCGTTTTTCCTCGTTTCCCTTTTAACGATTTCTCCTTGTCTGTTTTATTTTAAAATCAGTCTAATGATTTGTCAATGACAATTTCCGTTCCGTTTCATGAAGCATTTCCTGCGATTCGTTTTGCTTCTGCCTGTCAGATGTGCTATACTTACGATTACACAAACCATTAAATGCCACATTTTTTCAGGCAACAGAGAGGGGGCATCTGATTTCGTGGACTTTTACAACTCTATATCGTATCGGCCAAACCGCTTTTTTCGGAACAGATTGCTTCTGTTGTTTCTGTGTATACTGTGTATCTGCATCGCACTGACCGGCTGTTCTTCTCCGGATAGCCATGATTCTGATTCCGGTGCGGGTTCTTCCGTACAGACCGCACAGGCGGACGGCACACGGGATGCTACGGCACAGGTGCTGGTCCCACAGGCGGACGGGATCGTGACTTACGGCAGTGACATCGTATCTGTGGATGCTTCGCACACCTCGGACGGCTATGTCATGCTGCGCTACACCGGCAGTAATGAAAAGGTTAAGCTGCAGGTGACGCTGCCGGATGGCACGGAATACACCTATCCGGTGACAGATTCTGATACGGATTCCGTCTATCCGCTGCCCGGCGGGAGCGGTTCTTACAAGATCACGCTGCTGGAATCTGTGTCTGTGGAGAACAACCTCTACGCGATTTCTTTTACCCAGGATCTGGATGTGACCATCCGTGATGATTTTTCCCCTTTCCTGTATCCGAATTTCTATGTGAACTTCACACAGGATTCGGCCTGCGTGGCAAAAGGCGAAGCGCTGGCGGAGGGATGTTCCTCGGATCTGGATGTCATTACCAATATTTATAATTTTGTGATCAAGCATATTACTTACGACCAGGAGAAAGCGGACGCGGTTCCCTACGGATATGTCCCGGTACCGGATGATACTCTGGCCACCGGGAAAGGCATCTGCTTTGACTATGCCTCTCTGATGTCTGCCATGCTGCGTTCCCAGCGTATCCCCACCAAACTGGATGTCGGCTATTCCGGGGATGTCTACCACGCATGGATCAGCTGCTATGTGGATGAAGTCGGCTGGGTGGACGGTATCATCAAGTTCGACGGCAGGCACTGGTCCCTGATGGATCCGACGCTGGCTGCCAGCAACAGTGCGGCAAATGTAAAGAAATATGTCGGCGACGGTTCCAACTATACGACAAAGTATACGTACTGATCCCGGACACCGGTCCGTACACCTTTGCTGCATTTCAGATGCACTCATAAATGCACTTATAATAAGGAAATTTCACAGTTATTCCATAGGAAAACCTGCTCATAAAGAAACAGCTATGTATAACTTTTGATCTCAGAAACGATAAAAGAACGGAGGCACACAGAATGGAACATTTACAGCAAAAATCGCTGTCTTACCCGGAACTCGCATCCTTTTGCGGTGAGATGGGTATGATCCTGCGATCCGGCATTTCAGCTCTGGAGGGGCTGGAACTGCTGATGGAAGATACCCAAAACGATGCGGAAAAGACTCTGCTGGACACCATGTATCAGTCCATGCAATCCGGCGGCACCTTCGCAGATGCGCTGAGCCGGACAGGGGTATTTCCCTCTTATCTGATTCATATGACTGCCATCGGAGAAGAAACCGGGCGGCTTGACGATGTCATGGAATCTCTGTCCGCACACTATCAGCGGGAAGAAAGTTTGAGCCGGAGCATCCGCAGTTCCCTGTCCTACCCACTGATCATGATCATCCTGATGCTGGTAGTCATTGTAATCCTGATCACAAAAGTCATGCCGGTCTTTCAGCAGGTATTTGTACAGCTTGGCACCGAGATGACCGGTCTCTCCAAAGGGATCCTGCTGCTTGGCAGCGTTCTGTCACGCTATGCCCTGGTATTTGTCATCCTGATCGCAGCTGTAATTGCAGCCGGTATCGTGCTGACCCGTACCGAAAAAGGCCGTCATCTGGCCGGAAGGCTCGGACACCGTTTCCGCCATTTCCGTGAGATCGCGGATTGTTCCGACAGCTGCCGCTTTGCCGGTGCCATGGCACTGGCTTTGAAAAGTGGACTGACACCGGAACGTGGTCTGGAATTTTCCAGAAATCTGATTGAGAATCCCTTCTACCTGGAACGGATCGATCAGTGCTGTGCCGAAATCGAACAGGGCACAGATTTTTCCGGTGCACTTGTAAAAACAAAGGTTTTCACCGGTGTCTACGCCCGTATGACTGCCATCGCCGGGAAATCCGGCATGATGGATGAAGTAATGGAGCAGATTGCGGACCGCTGCGAGGAAGAACTGAGGGAACATATCACTTCTTTTCTCGCTGTCCTCGAACCGACACTGGTCATTATCCTGTCGGTGATTGTTGGCATCATTCTGCTCTCTGTCATGCTGCCGCTGCTTGGCATCATGGCAGGACTCTAGGAGGTGACTGCTATGACACCTGTACCTGACAACCGGCGGTTTTACCACGGGAAGTCTCCGCACCCGTTCCGTAATCTCTGTCTGTCCCTGCTGATCTTCGTCGTTATCTGCGGACTGTTCTCCGTGGGAATCACACGGATTTCCAACCGCACACGGCAGGAACAGAAAAGCAGCCTGGAGCATGCGCTCTGGCGGGGTGTTACCCAATATTATGCGCTGGAAGGGCGCTACCCGGAGACACTGCAGGACTTAAAGGATACCTGCGGCATCCGCTATGATACGGATCTGTTTTTTGTGGATTATCAGATCGGCGGTGCCAATCTGCTGCCGGATATTACAGTGATCGAACGATAGAAACGGAGGTATGACGATGTATCGAAAAGAATATACGGAACGAAAACATGTCATAGATTTTCTCTTTCCTCTGGCTCTGTTTTTTGCACTGGCTGCGTCTTCTGTGGCGTTGGTCGTTCTGGCTTCCGGCTCTTACAGCCGTCAGGTCCACACCTCAGAGGATTCTTATGCCAGCTGTACCGCGCTGTCTTATGTGACGGAAAAGTTGCACCAGGCAGATAGCAGTGACGCCATTGATGCAGGAACTTTCGACGGCCAGGATGCCATCCTGATCCGGCAGGAATACTCCGGACAGTCCTACGTGACATACCTCTACGCATACGACGGATATCTGCGGGAACTTTTTATCAAAGAAGGGGTAGCGGCTTCTGCCGGCGACGGACGGGAAATCCTCGCCACAGATGGATTTTCCTTTGAAGAATCCCGTGACGGGCTGTTCCATCTGTCCTGCACAGACAGTGATGGCAATCTGTCGGATACTTACGTCAGCATCAAGAGCAGCCAGTGACCTACAGGAGTATATTATGAAACGAACACCAGCCAAGCGTTCCAGCCTGTTTCTGCTGGAACTTATCATTGCAATTTTATTTTTCAGTCTGACTTCTGCCGTCTGTGTACAGTTCTTTGCACGTGCACATCGGATCAGCCGTCAGACACAGGAATTGAATGCCGCTCTGGAAAAGGTATCCGGCTGTACGGAGATTTTTCTGAGCGGCGGGGACTTTACGGATATCTTTGGTGACCGGGTCAGCTGCACCCGGCAGCCGGACGGTTCCGCGGATTACACGCTCTGCTACGACAGCAGCTGGCAGCTTTGCACACATGCGGATGCTGCTTACACGCTGCAGATCCGGATACAGCCTTCCGGCCGTCTGCTGCATGGCTGCTTTACAGCTTCGCGCCTGAAAAGCAGCACTCCGGATGAGAATCCCGTGATCTATTCCACGGAAACAGACTATTGTCCGGTTCCCGGCAAAGGAGGTGCGTGACGATGCAACGAACTAAGAAACGTCCGGATTCCATGCCCGGATTTCAGATCGGTACGTCTTATCTGCTGGTCATTTTCATTATTTTATGTCTGGTTACCTTCGCCGCACTGGCGCTCTCCAGTGCCCTGCGGGATCAGTCCTACAGTCAGGCACTGGCAAAACACCAGACCGAATACGCTGCCGCCAGTACACAGGCTTCTGCCCTGCTGGCACAGATTGATGAGGCACTGGAATCAGAGACACCGGAGCCGGCATTGGAAGCACTTGCAGGAACTGTACCTGCGATCTCCGTTTCGGTTCAGCGGCAGGACGCAGAACGCCCGGTATTTGAAATCACTGCCCTGATCCCGGTAAGTGACAGCCAGAATCTGCAGCTGACCGTAAATGCAGATGCCGCATCCCACACACGCCGGATCACCGCCTGGCGGGAAACTGCAGTCTCCGGCTGGGAAGAGCAAACAACGCTTCCGGTTCTTGGAAGTGACCGTACTGAAAATGATTAATGCAACAAAAATTGAGGTGTTTCAGATGAATGTGATTGAATTATTACAAAAAGCCGTCGTCGATCAGGCATCGGATATTTTTATCATCGCCGGTCTGCCGGTATCCTACCGGACCAACGGCCGGATTTTAAGAGAAGAGGGAGAGCGGCTTATGCCGCCGCAGACCAGTGAGTTTGTACAACAACTTTATGAACTGGCGCAGGCCCGTGACCTTTCGCCGCTTCTGGAACGGGGAGATGATGACTTTTCGTTTGCGATTCCGGGACTCTCCCGTTTCCGTGTCAGTGCTTACAAGCAGCGTGGTGCACTCTCTGCAGTCATCCGTGTCATCACTTTTGAGCTCCCGCACCCGGAAGACATCGGTATTCCTGCTCCTGTCATGAAATTCGCCGGTCTCTCCAAGGGCATGGTTCTGGTCACCGGTCCTGCCGGAAGCGGCAAATCCACCACACTTGCGTGTTTGGTCAACCAGATCAACCACACGATGGAAAAGCATATCATCACGCTGGAGGATCCCATCGAATACCTGCACCGGCATGACAAAAGTATCGTCAGCCAGCGTGAGATCAGTATTGATACACTCAGCTATGTCAATGCGCTGCGTGCGTCCCTCCGCCAGAGCCCGGACGTTATTCTGCTGGGCGAAATGCGTGATTATGAAACGATGGATGTCGCCATGACTGCGGCAGAGACCGGTCATCTCGTTTTTTCCACGCTTCACACCATCGGTGCAGCCAATACCATTGACCGCATCATTGATGTATTTCCGGCGAATCAGCAGCGGCAGATCGCCGTACAGCTTTCTATGGTATTGCAGGCGGTGATCTCGCAGCAGCTTGTTCCTGCTCTGGACGGCACACAGGTTCCTGCATTTGAGATCATGACGGTTACCCCTGCCATCCGGAATATGATCCGTGATAATAAGATCCCGCAGATTGACGGAACCGTCTACTCGGCGAATAAAGAAGACATGCATTCAATGGATTACAGTCTTCAGCTGCTGGTCAGAGAAGGCACAGTGGCTCCTGAGACCGCGCTTTCCTACGCTTCCAATCCGGAGATGCTGAAAAAGAAACTGTAAATTGAGCATAGGATTTTATAAGCTGTATTTCTGTATTGCATTACTGTTTCTAATGTATACATATAAATACTGTAATGATCGGAAATATTCGTATGATTTCGTAAAAAAGCTCTTTCTTTCTTCCCGGAAAAACGCTATAATGTGTGAGTTACTCATTTCATTTAACAAACTAAGGAGAGGGAAGTTATGTTAGAAAAATTTTTCAAGCTCAAAGAAAACGGCACAAATGTCAAAACTGAGATTATTGCCGGAATCACAAGCTTCATGACCATGGCATACATTCTGGCTGTCAACCCAAGTATCATGTCTGCCGCCGGTATGGATCACGGAGCTGTCTTCACTGCAACCGCACTGGCTGCATTTATTGGTACACTCGCAATGGCGCTGTTTGCCAACTATCCGTTTGCCCTTGCACCGGGTATGGGACTGAATGCGTATTTTGCTTATACCGTTGTGCTCGGCATGGGATACAGCTGGCAGTATGCTCTGGCTGCTGTCTTCGCGGAAGGTATCATCTTCATCGTTCTGTCCCTGACAAACGTGCGTGAAGCAATCTTCAATGCGATCCCGCAAAATCTGAAATCTGCAGTCAGCGTTGGTATCGGTCTGTTTATCGCATTTATCGGCCTGCAGAACGCACATATCGTCATCGGCGGTTCCACACTGCTTCAGCTGTTCTCTGTCGATGGCTATAATGAGGTAAATGGTGTAAGTGCTACTTTCCATGATGTAGGAATCACGGTTCTGCTTGCCATCATCGGTATCATCATCACCGGTGCTCTGGTTATTAAAAATGTCAAAGGAAATATCCTCTGGGGTATTCTGATCACATGGGCACTTGGTCTGATCTGTCAGGGTGTCGGACTGTATGTTCCAAACCCGGATCTTGGCTTCTACACGCTGATCCCGGATTTCAGCAACGGTCTGTCCATTCCGAGTATTGCTCCGATCTTCTGTAAGATGGATTTCTCCGGTATCTTATCACTGAACTTTGTGGTAATCCTGTTTGCTTTCTTATTCGTAGATATGTTTGATACCATCGGAACTCTGATTGGTGTATCTACCAAAGCAGGCATGCTGGACAAAGACGGCAAGCTTCCGCGTATCAAAGGTGCGTTACTGGCTGATGCTGTTGGTACTACTGCAGGCGCTGTTCTCGGTGTTTCCACAACCACAACTTTCGTAGAGAGTGCTTCCGGTGTATCCGAAGGCGGCCGTACCGGTCTGACTTCCATTACAACCGCCGTACTATTTGCACTGTCTCTGCTGTTATCCCCGATCTTCCTTGCCATCCCGTCTTTTGCGACAGCTCCGGCACTGGTAATCGTAGGATTCTACATGCTGACAAATGTGGCAAACATCAACTTTAATGATGTCATTGAGGCAATTCCATGTTATATCTGTATTCTGGCAATGCCGTTCTTCTACAGCATTTCCGAAGGTATCTCTATGGGCGTTATCTCTTATGTCGTATTAAACGTGGTTACAGGGAATGCGAAAAAGAAGAAGATCAGCCTGCTCATGTATATTCTGGCAGTGCTGTTCATCCTGAAGTATATATTCCTGTAAAAAATCATTCTGTATATTTGATAGGAACTTCATCGCAATTTTCTGTCAAACAAAAAGTTCCCGGGAGGTGGTTCCTCCCGGGAGCTTTTTTATCTCATTGTTTGCTTCACATTTACTATGCGGTTTCTCCTGCCTTTTGCAAGTTTTCCCCATTTCCTTCTCCGCCGGATTCCGACAAATTGGAAATAATTACGGCAATCAGGATAATGATACAGCCGACCACCATGCGCGGTGTGATCACTTCATGCAGAATGATAATGGAAAACACCGTTCCAAATACGGACTCCATACAAAGTATGATGGCTGCTTTTGTTTCTTCCACGTACTTCTGACAAGCGGTCTGAAGCAGATAACAGATGGTCGTGCTGATCACAGCGAGATATAAGACGCTGAGCCATCCCTTGGTCGTAACCTGAAAATCGGTCTCTCCGAATACAAACATGCTGATCGTGGAAAGCACAAATGCGGTAAACATCTGAACGAGATTCAAAACGGCTGCCGGATATTTTTTTACAAATTCTCCGGTCAGGAAAATCTGAAATGCAAATCCTACGGCGCAGAAAAGTGACAGCAGATCTCCGATACCAAGTGTCAGATTTCCGTTCAGGGAAAGCAGTGCGACTCCTGCTACTGCCATAATCGCCCCGATAATTCCTTTTACGCCGACCTTCTTTTTCAGAATCACAAATGCAATAAACGGTACGATAACGACGTTCAATGCGGTAAGAAATGCATTTTTGGAAGGGGTTGTATACTGCAGTCCGACAATTTGCAATGCAAATCCGGCAAATAGGGTAAGTCCCATCAGCATACCTGCCTTGATTGCCCCTGCGCGATTCTCGATCTTTGCTTCTTTTTTCCGCTGTCCCATGCTTACCAGTCCCATCAGGACGGATGCCAGCAGAAATCTGACCATCATGATCTGAAATGGTTTCATACTTTCCAATGCCATGTCACTTGCCACAAAACCGCCTCCCCAAATGACGGTCACAAGTATGAGTCCTCCGATTGCAACTCCCTTTTTCATCCTAAATCCTCCTCTTTTTTATTCTTTCAAGAATGCCTCGGCATTCTTGCTGCGAGGTGCGCGTCATGCAATTGCATGACATACTTCTACTGCGCACCTCTGCAATCGTGCCGGAGGCTATATTAGCTGGGGGATTGACTCTCAGCTGATATACTGTTTTCTTGCTTCTCTGATTTCACTTCCGTCCGTTACCGTCTGAAGTGTAAATGCCAGTGCAAAATCCTGCAGCTTTACTTTATTTTCTTCCAGCTGTTCTTCTCCGCAGCTGTTGCTTCCAAGACCGGAATGCAGATAATCCAGATGAATGATCACATCGTCCGCTTTTTCAATTGCGAACGGATGCTGCGCCTGTTCCAGACTTTCATCCGTATAGTTGGCAAGATTCAGTCCGAGCGGCGCTTTCATCTTGCATAACAGTCCATCTCTGCCATCTCCGATACGGAACCATTTCACCTGTTCACGGTGTCCGTTTTCCTGTGGGAATACATAATTCGTCATCATTCCGTCTACGGTATTTTTATAAATGCCCATAACAGAAGCGGCTTTGCTGTCCACATAGCTCTCGCCCGGTCCCATGCCATACCACATGGTGTTCTGAAGCTTACGGTCTGCTTTCATCGTGATGCCGATACGCGGAAAAAATTCCGGCTCCAGTTTTCCTCTCTGCACTGCTTTTCCCTGAAGCTCCACACGCATTTGTCCGCAGGAATAAATCTCATATGTGTAGTCACAGCTAAATCCCCAGGACTGATTGTAACAGCTGAAATAAGTTCCGATCCGCACAACCGTTCTGTCTGCTTCTTCCTCCCAGTTGACATACGCAGTCTCTTCTACCGGTTTCTGCAGAAAATATTTATTCATCCAGTCTTCTTTTTTATACATATCGTTATCGATGGTAGCACGATAGACATTCATCCTCGGTCCTTCGGTCAGATAGGCTCTGCCTTCCGTTCCAAATGAAAGCAGTTTTCCAAATACCGTACTGAATCTTGCTTTCACCAGACTGTTTTCCACCGTAAGGATGCCTGCGCGATCTGACACCCGGAGCGGATCGGCTGCTTCCCGCACGGAAAATTCATCTCTGCGGATCTGCATCGGGATCTGCACTTTTTTGATCTCATGAGCGGCCGGTGCAAACAGGCTGTCTTCCTTCTGGCATACGGTCAGATTGATGTAATAATCTGTATTTGCCTGCAATTCAAACGATGCGATCGGCAACGTAAGAACTGTGCTGTCATGCGGTGCCACAGCGAGATCTGTGATCCAGCCTTCCTGTATGGCAACATCTTCCGCAACAACCTCCCAATGAAGTGTCACCGCATCCAGATCCAGAAAATCATAATCGTTTGATATGCATATTTTCCGCATACTTCCTTCCACACCGGTAATATCTACCGGCGCAATGATCTGCTTATACTCTTCCATTCCCGGAGAAGGTGTTCGGTCCGGCATCAGGATTCCATCAATACAAAAGTTTCCGTTCGTAGGGAAATCACCATAATTTCCACCGTATTTGTAATAGATTTCTCCATCTTCCTCCGTGTAGATTCCATGATCATACCATTCCCAGAGAAATCCACCCTGCAGGCGTTTATACTTGCGATACATATCCTGATATGCTTTTAATCCGCCCGGACCATTTCCCATCGCATGCCCGTACTCGCACATCACATGCGGTTTGTTTCCTTTTACTTCGTATTCGGCAATTTCTTTCAGACCCTTTAACCGTGTATACATCGTAGAATATACATCGGTCACTTCTGCCTCAAAATCACCTTCATAATGGATCAGTCTGGTATCATCCAGTGTCCGGATCGCTTTCGCTGCACTTTTGAAATTACAGCCGAAGGCAGATTCATTTCCCATGGACCACATAATAATGGATGGATGATTGCGGTCTCTTTGCACCATGCGGACGCTGCGGTCCACATACATGGCTCCCCATGCAGGATCATCTGTGATCCAGGTATAATTTTCTACCCACTCGAATCCATGACATTCCAGATCTGCTTCATTGATCACATACAGGCCATATGCATCACACAGATCATAAAAGTATTCATTTGCAGGATAGTGGGAACAACGGACCGCATTGATATTGTACTGTTTCATCAGACGGATATCCGCTTCCATCTGTTCCCTTGTGACAGTTCTTCCTTCCGTCGGATTATAATCATGATGATTTACGCCGTTCAGCAAAATCACCTGGCCATTGATGCGGAAATTGTCGTCTTTGATCTCAATTCTGCGAAAACCGCACCGCACCGTCACTTCCTGAGTCCCGGTACTGACGGTAAACTCATATAATTCCGGTGTCTCTGCTGTCCATGGATGCACATCCCTAAGTTCCGCGTTTACACAGATCTGCGCCTCTTTGGCGAAAGCTTCTCCGGAAGCAACCATCTCGCCCCGGTAAGAAAGCTTCCATGCAGCCTGTTTTAATGGCTGCTTCCCTGTGATTCTGGCTGTGAACAATCCTGTTTGATAGCTGTCATCCAGTGTTCCGTCCACCTGCACATCGAGGATTGCATTTTTTTCTTCATTGATCAGTTCGACATCCCGGAAAATACCGGACATCCACCACATATCCTGATCTTCCAGATAGGTACCATCGGACCATTTATATACACGTACTGTAAGGTCATTTACTCCGGCTTTTACCAGCTCTGTGATATCAAATTCAGACGGAAGACGGCTCACCTTGCCAAAACCTGCATGGATCCCATTTACCCATACATCAAATGCACTGTCTACCCCATGAAATTTCAGTACCGTATCTTTTTCCAGCCATGCTTCATCCAGACAGATGGTTCTTTTATAAATTCCGGTTGGATTTTCATCCGGAACATAAGGCGGATTGATCGGGAACGGATACAGTACATCTGTATAGTGCATCCGGTCATATCCGCGCAGCTGCCACACGGACGGTACATCGATCTGATCCCATCCTTCCTGCGGTCCCGGCTGTTCGAATCCTTCCGGCGAAAGTTCCGGTGCATCCAGATACAAAAACGCCCATTGTCCGTTCAAGCTCATTCGTTTCTGGGAATCTTTGTAAAAAGAAGTTCTTGCATTTCTTCTGCCGATCCCGGTTATCTGATTGTCTTCCCATCTTTTCACTGCTTTTCTTACCATAGTATTCTCTCCTCTCTGCTTTATTTAACCCTTGCCAACACGTCAACTTACTTCATCTAGTAAAATCAATATACCATTTTATTGGTAAAATGTAAATATTTTTACCAGTAAAAGCAGAAAAAAAAGAACCATAAAACATCCCACTTGCTCTACAGTTCTTTTCTTTTATTTGATTTTTTTCACACTGTCCCGGATACATAACTTCGTTGGAACAGATACTTTTACACAGATTTCCCGTCCATGCAAGATTCGTTCCTCCAAAAGTTTTACGGCATACTCTCCCATAAATTCCATGTACAGCCGGACCGTCGTAAGCGGCGGAATCATATATTTTGCAGCCGGAATATCATTAAACCCTATAATGCTGATATCCTCCGGTATGTGTAATCCAAGCTCATATGCTGCCCGGTAGCTTCCGGCCGCCATCGAATCATTTGCCACAAACAGCGCTGTCGGCAGATTACCTTCCTGATATAATTCTTTCAGGAGTTCATATCCATACATCGGATAGTAAGCACCGTATTTCGTATATTCCGGATGATACAGACCTTTCCTGGTTAACGCATCCTGAAAACAGTGTAAGCGGGTATCGAGCGATTCCACGCCCTGTGCATTCACCTCCCTGCATCCGATCATGCCGATTTTTGTATGGCCACATGCCACCAGATACGAAACAATCTCCTCTACTGCCTGGCGGTAATCCGCCACAATACTGTCAAATTTCTCCGGATTCGGATTTGCGTCCACAAATACGACCGGACATTTCCACAATTCGATAACGGCGATCATATCACCGGTAAATGTTCCCGTACAGATCACACCGTCAAGCCCGCTCAGTGATTCTGCGGTATCTTCCATTTTTACTGTCTGTCTGAGATAGCCTTCTTCTTCGAGCTTTCGTTCTAACGCAAGGCGGATACACAAGTAATACGGATCCTCCAGCTCTTCCTCCGGAGAATAGGAATAAAACACGCCGATTTTTAATTTTTTTCTGCGTTTTTTCTGTGCCCGTACTTTATATTCCAGTTCCTCAGCGATCTCAAAAATTCTCTTTTTTGTTTCTTCCTGTGCATTTAACGTCTCATCATGATTCAACACTCTGGACACCGTTGCAATTGAGACCCCCGCTTTTGCGGCAATGTCTTTGATTGTTGCCATTCACAAACACCCCAATTTTCTTCGTTTCCATGTAAGCGGATCCAGCAGATCTGCTTACACTTGTTATTACTCACCACTTGCAGAAGTGGAAGTCTTCTCGACTGAGATAAATCATATCATCAATCCGGCTGCTGTTCAACCACAAAGACTATTCTTTTCTTTCTTCCCGGTATTTCTCGATTAAAACAAACACTTCCGGATGCCGTTCTTTCAAATGTTCATCCAACACATGTCTCCGCTCCCGGAAACGTTCTGCCACTTCCGGGTGCTCTTTCGCGATCCGTTCATGGATTTCCTGACGATGCTGCTCGATACGCAATGCCAACGCATGTTCGTCTTTGCCGGAAATATTGACAATTTCTTTTAAGTGCTCTTCCAAATGTTCTAACCACTCATCCATATCCCATTCATCCATATGAGACCAGCTTCCATGCAACAGTTCTTCCACATCTTTTGTTTCTTTCAGATGCTCGATCTGGCGTATGATCTGGCGTTCCATCTCCGCTTCTGCATCGGCGCCGAATGCCCATACAAATTCCTGTACACGGTTGTCTGCACGTTTTAACGACGCACTGCGCTCGGTATTTTCCACGCCACCTTCCAACGGATATGGACGGTTATATCCAATGTCTTTCAGAGAAATATGTATCGTCCGCCGGACATTTCCATTTTCAATCAAATGTCCAAGACCTAATTTCCGCATCTGGGTATTCAATCCGGAAATATGCTCTGTAATATAAAAACGGATTCCTTTTTCCTTCAGAGATTCACTCAGCAAATTCAAGCGGTCTGCCGCCGTAATATCCATGCTTCCAATACCGCTGGCATCCAGAATTACCGCTTTGGTATCATCTTTTAGTGCTCCCTCAATTTCTCTCTGTAATACAGAAATATTTGCAAAAAACAGATTACTACTGAACCGATAAATTACTACACCAGATATCGGATGAATCTGCTGTCCTTCCGTCAGATCACGAAAATGCTTATGCCCCGGCTGAATTCCAAGGAAACAGGTTGCCGGTTTCGCTGTCCGGATGATCATCTCTGCAAAAGATAAAATAATGCCAATCAGTACGCCGTTGATGGTTCCAAGGAATAACACCCCGAAAAACGCACCCAGGAAAATAAAACATTCTGTCCTGCTCACGTTCCACAGTCTTGCAGCCAGATCAAATTCTGTCGCGCCGAGCAACGCGGAGATCACGATGGCTGTCAGGACCGGAATCGGCAGATATCCGATAAAGCCGGTACAAAACAGTAATAATATAATCATAGATCCGCCTGCCACAAGTCCGGTCAGCTGTGTCTTTGCCTGATACTGTTCTCCTATAGCCGTTCGTGATACGGAACCGTTGATCGGACAGCAGCCGGTAAATGCTGCTGCAAAATTTCCAAGTGAAAATGCGAGGATTTCCTGATTATCGTCAATCTGATACCGGTTTTTCTGTCCAAAACTATTCTCTGCCAGCAACGTTTCTGCCATGATAACGACTGCCACGGACAAACTGATCGTAACCGTCTCTTTTAACGGAACTGCGGAGAAATCCGGCAAACTCCATTTTGGAAGTCCCGGTTCGACTGCTGCCAGCGTCTGAATGCCCCAGTCCTGCAATGGAAGCACGTTTGTGAGTACGGCTCCTGCAGCCATCAGTACCACTGCCATCGGAAATTTTGGAATTCTTTTTTTTGCGATCAATAATATGGCAAGGGAAACGACACCGAGCATAACGGAAGGCAGATTCATTGTTTTTGCAGTTCCTGCGATGTGCTCTGCCAGCTCCGGAAATTCTCCGACGCCGGCTGTTCCTCCCATCAGTTTGGGCACCTGCATCAGAATGATTGTTGTGCAGATACCGGTGATAAATCCGCCCATGACCGGTGCGGAAATATAATTGACCAGTTTTCCGGCTTTTAATAAGGAAAATATCAGCAGCCACAATGCCACGAAAAAGGTCAGCATCGGAACTGCCGCCAGTGCTTCTGCCGAGCCGGCTGTAATATTCAGTCCTGCCAGGGCAGAACCGATCAGTGCCGCCGGAGCCGCATCCACGCCAAAGATAAACTGCGGGGATGTGGAAAACAGCGCAAAGATCAAAATTGGAAAGACTGATCCATACAGTCCGTACACCGCCGGTAATCCTGCGATCTGTGCATATCCCATGGAAATCGGGATGGAGACTGCCATGATGATCAGTCCTGCTAAAATGTCCTTTCCCAGATTTTTCTTATCATAATTTCGAAGTGTATGTGCAAATTTCATAGGAAGACCTCTTTTATAATATTCTGGTAACTGTTAAAAGTATAACACAAACGTTCCGAAATGATAACCTTGTTCTGGGTAATTGTATAAGGCTGAATTGAAGGTATTCAAGTCGAACGCACCCTAAATATAACGTTCCAACCGGCTACCCAGTCGACTTAAAATTTCATTCGTGATCGTTCCGGCCGCCTCTGCCATATCCGCTGCAGTAAGTGTCTCATTTCCATCCGTTCCGATCAAAGTTACAACATCACCTGTTTTCACTGCATCTTCTTCCAGCTCACTGATATCAACCAGCGCCTGATCCATACAGATTCGCCCTACAATCGGCACTTTTTTTCCTTGAACCAACACCTGGCCAACACCATTTGACAGGCAGCGCGGCAGTCCATCGGCATAACCAATGGTAATAACGGCGATCCGGCTCTGTTTTTCTGCCACAAACTGTCTGCCGTATCCGGCAGTTTCACCCGTTTTCAGATTTCGCACGGAAGCCACTCTTGCTTTCATGGAAAATACCGGCAATAATTCTTTTCCAATCGTTTTCGTATCCGCATCATTGCTGAGTGTTCCATACAGGGCAACACCCACACGGGCATAATCCCATGCATATTCCGGATAGGAAAAAATCCCATAACTTGCCAACAGATGTTTTTTTCCACAAGCATAACCTTTTTCTTCCAGATGCTGTACAATTTGCTGAAAACATTCTGCCTGCGCCCTTGTATACGCCTGATCCGAAGCATTCTGTCCATCCGATACGCACAGATGGGAAAATATTCCATCAACCACCAGCTGTTTCATCTGAAACATGGCACAAAGTTCCTCAAAATGTTCACTGCGCTCACCGATACGATGCATTCCAGTGTCTACTGCAATATGTACATGTAGTGGTTTTTCAGACTGATTCAACTGCTTTGCATAGGAAAAATCTACGACAGTCTGTGTCAACTGATAAGTATGTAACAGAGCAAACTGCTCCGGTGCGGTATAGCCAAGAATCAAGATTTCACCTGCAATTCCGTTCTTGCGTAGCTCCATTCCTTCCTCTGCACTTGCCACACAAAATGCCTGAATACCAAGGCGGTTCAATTCTTTTGCGATCAGAACTGCCCCCAATCCATATGCCTGCGCCTTCACTGCCGGCATAAGCTGACACGTATCTGGCAACAACCGTTGGAACAGACACACGTTATGCTCCAGTGCCTTACGATCAATTTCCAGCCATGCGCGATGCCCCGCTGATTCTGATTTCGATTTTGTCTGATTCATTTTTTCATAATTCCAGTCGGACGGGATCAGATATCCATATCGCAATTCTTTTCTTTGTATTGTATCTTTCTCAATTTGTTTCTGCTCTTTTTGCTTCAACATATTTTTTCCTTCTTAACTTTAATTCCAATCATTTATTTCTTCTGACATGCAAGTCAAATCCATGTGAGATCCGGTGCGTAACATACATTCCAAAGATGGATATGATACAGGTTCCAATTACTACTGCCACATAATTCAGCAGACTGTTTCCGGCAATTTCTTTTCCCAGACTGCCCGGCAATGCATGCACTACCACGATTACCGCCGGATGTAAAATATAGATCCACGTCGACAGGCTGCGCAGTTTTTTTGATGGTTCCTGTGGTTTGGCACAGATCCAGATGTACAAAAATATCATCACAATGGGAAGCATCACATACATGCTGTCATGCCGCTGCCAATCTGCCGCATGCAGTGCAAATCCCTCTACTGTCATGAGCACCAGACTAATGAGTAATCCGAGTCCCGCGCGCTTCCGATTCCAGCGTTTTGGTTCTGACATTTCCCAGTAACTATCATTTTGCACTGTATTTTCCCGTTCAACCTTTGCAAACCAGACACCGATCATCAGAAAGATCGGCACCAGGAAAATACCATTTCTTGTATAAGAAAATACCTGAAACATTCCGTCATACATGGTCTTTAACACGGGAATCTGTGTTGTCAGTCCATAATAGCTGTCTCCCAGAAGACCTAATATATAGAGAATGATTACAATCACAAATGTAATTCGGAAACCTACCTCTGATATCTGAGCCAATATTTCTTCTTTCACATCATTTCTATTTGCATTATTCCTACTTACAAAAATCACATTATTTGCATCATTTCTGTCTTCGTTATTTTTAATTTCACGCTGATGATTTTTCCCAATTCTGCTACAGCCCCACACGATCACCATGCCCAGCATGCATGCCGGAAAATACCACAGATGATAAAAAGTTCCGTCAAATACCAGCATGCGAAAAATTCCTGTCACAGTGATTTGTTTGTAGTGACCTGCATACATTCCCACCGGAAGATACAGTACGACAGAAATACCATACAAAATCGCAATTTTTTTCAAAAAACTGAGTAACACTGCTGCGGAACTACCTTTCTCATCCGGATCATTTTCCCAGAAGTTTGCTGCCACATAACGTCCTGTGATCATCAGAAACAGCGGAACTGCCATCCGGGCAAAAATCCGTGTCAGAAAAAAATCTGCATTTTCGTTCACAGACAACAGCGGTGACGTGTGAATCGCAATGACCAGAAATGCCGCAATCAGTCGGTAGCGGTCAAGACCGCCCTGTTTACCCACGACAAGTGCTCCATTCCGTGATAACAAATCCATCTACGTTATTACCGGAAATCACTCGCGGTGTTTTGTGGTCTGCATCCAGACAGATCTGCTCTGACTGACCGGCATTCAGATAAGAAATCCATATTTCTTTTCCCTGACTGCAGTAACGGTATGGATTTTTTCCGTACTCATAACCACGCAGGAACTCAATATATTCTTCCAGAACCATGCCTTTTTCTGTCATGATTTCCGCATGCGGCACGCCCACATAACGGAAGTGCCATGGCTCCTGACCAATTCCGGTCACCTCTTCTTTCCCCTTTGGATAGCGCTCAATAAATCCGTATTTTGGTGCAAGCTGCCGGAATCGCTGGCAGATACCCTCATATGGAAATTCCGGCCGGATAAAATCAATGACATCCTGTTTTAATCCCAGATCAATGGCAAGCCCGGTTTCATGCTCACTGTGTCCCGGAACAGCTACATAGGTTTCCGTAAACTCCCGTCCACTCTCACGCATGGACGTATCCCAGATACTCTGCTGCTCTTTATGCGGTCTCCATGCGCTCACCGGAACGATATGCTCCCAACCATGCATTTTTTCCATCAGTTCGTTTAATAAAATGACGGCTCTGCGCTGCAATTTCATGTCATAAATATCCATGTTAAATTCTTCAGAATTCTGTTCCGATCGTTCAGCTATTTCCGGCAAGGCAGTTTCTATCCTTGTGGTATCTTTTGTGGAAAAATCTTTTTCCCGCTGCTTTAACACTGGCTGTAATATTTCGTCTAAATACTGCTTGTTTCCGGTATTTTCCAGATACGCATGCGCCGCATTGACCAGAATCAGACTTCCATGATAAATATCTTCCTTTGAAAGCCAGATCTGCTGGCCGTCATCAGCTTTTACTTTTAATTCCATGTTGCTGCTCCTTTCTACTCACATTTCACTTTTACATTTTTCTGCTCTCAAACTCACTTTATAAAATCACTTTTTTAACTTTCCAATACAATGATTCAAAATTCTCAGCTTCATCTTTCATTACTCCATTGCCAGACGAATGATCCGTTCCAAAATCTCCGGGAACTCAAGTCCTGCTGCCTTCATCATACCCGGATAACGGCTGTGCTCCGTAAATCCCGGAATCGTGTTTACTTCGTTAAATACGATCTCGCCATCTGGTGTCAGGAACATGTCCACTCTGGCAAAACCACGACATCCAAGTGCCCGGTAAATTGTCTTTGCGGTCTGTTTGATTTCCTGCATTTTTCTTAATTCAATCCGCGCCGGAACATGGATCTCAGATGTTTTCAAAGTATATTTTTCGGTAAAATCAAAGAATCCACCGGAAAGCTGAATTTCATCTACTTCCCCTGTAATCAGGTTGCGATTGCCAAGAACAGCGCATCCAACTTCAAATCCATCCATGTTTTCTTCAATGATGACTTCATCGTCATACTGAAACGCCTTGATAATCGCAGACTGCAGTTCCACCGGTTTTTCCACTTTTGTCACGCCGTAAGAAGAACCTGCTTTTACTGGTTTGACGTACACCGGATAGCCAGTTTTCAATGCAAAATCAACTGCCATCTTCCGGTCATCTCCCTGCGTCAGCACCATTGCTTTCGGTACACGGACACCAGCTGCCTCTGCCACCAGATGCGCACGGTCTTTGTCCATACACAGAGCAGATGCCAGAATACCACATCCTGCCAGCGGAATTCCCGCCATGGTAATCAGCCCCTGAATGGTTCCATCCTCACCATTTTTTCCATGCATGACCGGAAACGCCACATCGATCGGCATTGTTTTTGCACCGTCTTCTCCAAGAAGCACCAGACCATGTGTATTTCGATCCGGTGAAATCATAGCCGGTGTGCAGTATTCGGACTGCTGCCAGGTATCATTTTCAATGTTTTCCACTGGTCCTGTATAAGAAAACCACTGTCCTTCTTTTGTGATTCCAACCGGAAGCACTTCATATTTTTCCGGGTCCAAATTTTTTATCACGGCGCTAGATGACTCCAGAGACACACTGTACTCGGAGGAATATCCTCCAAAAATAACTGCTACTTTCACTTTTTTTCTGTATTTTTCGCTCATTTTTTTATCCTCTTTTCTTTTTTTCATATCCGCTGCAAACAAAATTACAAAGCAATCTTTTCTTCTGATGCGGGTATGTATTATTTACACCAAGTGCTTTTTATTAGGGATTTCTAAAAAAAGCCTTGCTTTGATACGCTTATCGTACCAAAACAAAGCTTTTCATACTTTTAGGTTTTCTTTCCTGCTTCTTGTGTTTTTCTCCCGAAATCCTTACGATTTTCTTACAGACAGAATGCAGGAACATAGTTTTCTTTTATTTGCAATTTTTATGCGTTCAATTTTGTTTTACCACAGATTCTCCGGAACACTCGGCAGCACTACCGTAAATCGAATACTCTCATTTTCACTTTCTGCCGTGATCGTTCCGTGATGCAATTCCACAATTTCCTTCGCAATAGCAAGTCCCAGACCGGAACCACCAGTGGAAGATCTTCGCGAACTGTCCAGACGGAAAAACTGATCAAAGATTCGATCCAATTTATCCGGTGAAATTGTTTTTCCATGATTTTTCACACAGATTTTCACTTCATCTTTTATCGGCTCATAATCCATAGAAAGATAAATGGTCGTGCCCGCATAACTGTAATTCACCGCATTGCGCAACAGATTATCAAATACCCGTGCCAGTTTATCCGGATCGCACAGGATTTCCACATTCGGCTTAATCTCCGTTTCCAGTTTCAGATCTTTTTCTGCCAGAATCGGATGAAATTCAAACCCGATCTGCTCCAGCATACGACTGATATTGACGCGCTCCGGCTCCAGCTGAATATTGGTCAGATTAAATCGTGTAATATCAAAAAATTCATTGATCAGATCTTCCAGACGCTCTGCTTTATCCAGCGCAATCCCTGTATAACGACTTCGCATTTCCTCTGAAATCTGTGGTTCATCCCGCAATAATGTCAGATAACCGATAACACTGGTCAACGGGGTCTTCAGATCATGTGCCAGATAAACGATCATATCATTTTTTCGCTGTTCTGCCTCTTTTGCCAGCATAGCATTTCGCAAAGCACCTTCCCGCACCAGATTCAGTTCATCTTCCACACTTTTCATTGCTCTGGATAACCGGATCGGTTCTTCTCCCGGATTGGCAAGTTTTTCCGATGCATCCACCAGTTCATCCAGATAACGCAGCGGGCGTGTCATAAACCGCAAAGTAATAACAATCCATCCGATCAGGATCAATATAAGCATAATGGCAATGATCCATTCTTTTACCCACTGCAACAAATAATAAATACTGCTCGGCTGCCATGATATGTTCATGCTTACTGACCAACCGATTGCCAATATTGCAAATAGAGCTGCCACATATATCACTAAAGCCAGGAGATAGTTTCCAAACACCTGTCCTGTAAGCTGCGTGCGCAGATATTTTCTATTCGTATAACTCTTTTTCTGCTCCATATGCATCCCCTTACCTACTGCAATATACCATCTTATTCAATCGTGTATCCCACGCCCCAGACCGTTTTTACATATTTCGGTTTTCGCGCCGGCTCCTGCATTTTTTCACGCAGACGGGCAATATGTGTCATAACCGTATTGTTGTTGTCCAGATATTTTTCCTTCCAGATTGCCTCAAACAGCTCCTCGGAAGATACTACCTTTCCCTGATGCTCACACAGATACCACAAAATATCAAACTCGATTGGTGTCAGGTTTAATTCCACCCCATTTAAGGTGCATTTATGTTTATTTTTACAGATTTGCAGACCGCGAATGTCGATCTCGTCTGCCGGCAATGTTTCTTCCGGTTCCATACTTCCGGGATTGTACCGGGTATAACGGCGCAGCTGTGTTTTTACCCGCGCCATCAACTCCAACGGATTAAAAGGCTTCGTGATATAGTCATCTGCACCAAGTGTCAGACCGGTAATTTTATCCATATCCTCAACCTTTGCTGTCAACATGATAATCGGGAACAGGTATTTTTCACGGATTTTCTGGCAAAGTGTAAAGCCACTCATGTCCGGGAGCATTACATCCAAAAGTGCCAGATCCGGTTCCTGTTCTTCCATTACACAGTGCAGGGCATCGGTGGCATTATAAAATTTCAGCACCTCATAGCCGTCGTTTTTCAGGTACACTTCTACCAAATCTGCAATTTCTTTTTCATCGTCTACTACTAATACTTTTTTTCCCATATTGATGTCTTTCTTTTGTTATACTTTAGTGTAAAGCAGACACTTGCAATCGGCTGCTACAACCGCTCACCAGAGTTTAACTTAATTTTTCTGCTAACATCTGCTCCACTTCCTCTTTGGTCGGGATTGCCGGAATTCCACCACGTTTCTGCACACAGAGTGCTGCAGTTGCGTTTCCACATACGGCACAATGGTGAATTTCTTCCCATGTCAAAGATTCAATTGGTTTTTCCAATGATAAATATGCACTTAACGTACCGCCCCAGAAGGAATCCCCTGCACCGGTTGTATCTACGGACTGTACAGAAAATCCTTTCACGCGCTCTTTTTTCTCTTTGGTCGCCATCAGTACACCTTCGCTGCCAAGCGTTACTGCAATGAGTTTCGGTCCCATCGCAAGCAATTTGTCTGCTGCAGCTTCATAGGTTGTCTCCCCGGTAAGAAGCAGGCTTTCCTCATCGGATACTTTCATGACATCTGCATAAGAAATCATGGATTTCATATTTTCAGCTGCTTCTGCTTCGCTGCTCCACAGAGTTGCACGATAATTCGGATCATAAGAGATCAATGCACCTGCTTCTTTTGCACAGGTTACTGCCGCTACGGTCGCATCCTTTGCCGGCTGGTCTGTCAGGGACAGGGAACCAAAATGAAAAATTCTACAGTTTTGCAAAAGTTCTTTGTCCAGTTCATCCGCACGCAGTTGTGTGTCTGCACCCGGTTTTCTCGCAAAGGAAAATTCACGCTCACCATTTTCATCAATGGCTACAAATGCCAGTGTTGTGAAATAATGATCATCTTCAATCAGGTTAGAAACACCAATATTTTCTTTTTCCAGAGTCTTTTTCAAAAATGCACCATGCATATCTTTTCCAACTTTTCCGATAAATTCTGTCCGATAACCCATATGGCTGGCAACCATCAGCAGATTTGCCGGAGCTCCACCTGGATTCTGTTCAAACAAACGCATACCATCTGCACCTGTTCCAGCTTCTGTAAAATCAATCAATAATTCGCCAAGTGCTGCAATATCAATGTTTTTTTCCATATTTCCAATCCTCCACATTCTACAATGATGCTGCGACGTTCTCGCTTATAATTTTCTTTATCATACCACACAGAAATTTCAAAGAAAACTGTTTCCGAAATTGCTATATAGAAATGCACGAATCCTCTTTTATGTGATTCTTGTTTTTTAGCGAAATTCTCCTTCAATGCGTTTTGTAAACAAGATATCATGATTCACCAACCGGTAAAAATCCCGCTTCATTTCCTCAAAGGTCTGATCTCCCATTCCCATGAGCCACATCATTTTTGTGATCGTTGCTTCCAATGTCATATCATAAGCTTCCAGGATTTTAAAATCCAGTTTTACTTTTTTTCCGACTTCGTACACCGTCATATTACTGCCTTCGTTAGCCACCTGCGTCGTCATGACAAGGATTTTCCCCTTATCTTTCCACTTGTTCATCTGCGTATAAAATTCATCCAGCAGTGACTCCGGGATTCCGCCCACGCCAAAACTCTCCACTACCAGACAGTCGTACCGTTCAAACAGATACGGAAGAATATCCGGCTGCATGCCCGGAATCAGCTTCAGCACATAGACGCTGTTTTTCATCTCATAGTAGAACCGCACCGGTCCGGTATATGGCATTTCTGTGATATAGCGCACGAGCATGCCATCCTGGATCACCGCCTGATATGGGAAATTAATGCTGCAAAATGCATTATAACTTTTCGCCCGCTCTTTTCTTGCTCTCGTTCCGACAATGACTTTTCCGTCAAACACAATGTTGACATCCTGTGAATTGTTATCAGATGCATAGATGAAACTGTCCAGCAGGTTTGTTTTTGCGTCTGTCACATCCATCTCAATCGGCTTTTGTGCTCCGGTAATAACAATCGGTTTCCTGGAATTCTGGATCATATAAGATAGTGCGGCTGCTGTGTACGCCAGCGTATCCGTGCCATGACAGATGACAAATCCATCATACCTGTCATAATTTTCCTGCACGGTCTTTGCCAGCAGTTTCCAGTGCTCCGGTGTCACATTCGTGCTGTCCAGATTGCATACTTGCAGGGAATCTACCTCACAGATTTTGCTGACTGCCGGAATATAATTTAAAATATCTTCTGCGGAAAGGCCGGGCGCCAGTCCATATTCTGTTTGCTTTGAGGCAATCGTGCCTCCGGTTCCTATCATCAATATGTTTTTCATCGTTGCTCCTTTTTCTTCCCTTATTATGCATTTTTTTCTGACAACAGCTGATGGATCCTTTCACAGGCTGCCGGTATCTTTTCCAGATCTACACAGGAATAATTAATGATAAAATAATGCTCCCGGCTGTTTTCTGCTGTCAGAAAATATTCTGACAGCGGAAGCATTTTTATTCCCTGCTGCTTTAATTGTTCCGAAAGGCACTGATCTGACAATTCAGTCTGCAAATGCAGCAGGAAATGTAATCCGGAATCATTTTCAATAATCCGGCATTTTTCCTTCAGGGAACTGTGCTCGATTGCCTCGATCAGCTTTTTCCGCTGTCTGCTGTAAAAAAGCCGCATCCGGTTGATATGTTTTTCAAAATACCCCTGATTAATAAAGGCTGCCAGCGTATACTGCTCAAAATTTGACACCGTACAGGAATAAAATGAAAGCTGCCGGTAAAATTGATTCGCCAGATGTACCGGCAGGATCATGTAACTGATACGGATCGTCGGCGTCAATGATTTGGAAAATGTATTCATATAAATCACTTTTTCACAGGCATCCATACTGAAAAGTGTCGGCAACGGCTTTCCATTTGGACGAAATTCACTGTCATAATCATCCTCAATGATATAGTGCCCATTTTTTTCATTGGCCCAGGCCAATACTTCATATCTTCGGTGCGCAGGCATGGTAATCCCACTTGGGAAATGATGACCCGGGCTGATATGTGCAATGTCAGCTCCTGATTTTCGCAACCCTTCTACGGTAATTCCGTCCTCGTCCATGTCCGCATAGCGACAAATAATCTGATGCTGCTCATAAATCTGTACCAGTTTTTTATATCCCGGATTTTCAATACAATATTCCCTGTTATTTCCAAGCAGCTGCACCAGCATACCATACAAATACTCGGTTCCGGCTCCCATGACGATCTGATTCGCATCTACCAGCATCCCCCGGAAGGACTTCAGATACTCTGCAATGGCTTTTCTCAGTTCATAAATTCCGCCTGTGGGAGAAACTTTCATCAGTTCCCTGCTGCGAGTGGACATTGCTTCCCTCAGTAGTTTCGCCCAGACAGAAAACGGAAAACGTTCCGAATCTACCTTATTACCGGACAGATCAATGTCATATTTCACCGGTTCCGCCGGCACACGGATATCCAGTGAAATATGACTCTCCTTCGGAATCCGTTTTATTTCTTCGATATCCGACACATAATACCCTTTCTTTGGAATGGTATATATATACCCCTCACTGATCAACTGGTCATAAGCATTCTGAATCGTTATGGTACTAATGCCATTGTGGGTCGCAAAAGTCCGTTTGGATGGCAGCTTCTCCCCCGGCTGTAAAACCCCCTCTATAATATCGTGTTTCATACATTGATACACCTGCTCATAAAGCGGTACATTATTATGTTCAAAGACATATGTCAGCATAGCTTCTCCTCCTGTCTGACATCTGTTTTTTTATCAATTTGATTATTTTTTTATAACCAGTTCCATTATATAATAGGCATCAGCAAAAGGCAATCGCAACGATACAAATTACTTAGACAGCATAACGATCACAGACTGTACGGATTGCAGAAACAAAAAACAATTTAAAGTGTATGGAGGATTTTAAAAATGGACAAAAAACAGTATGAATTAAACAAAGGCCTGGCTCAGATGTTAAAAGGTGGTGTCATCATGGATGTTACCACACCGGAGCAGGCAAAGATCGCAGAAGCAGCCGGTGCCTGCGCTGTTATGGCTCTGGAGCGTATCCCGGCAGATATCCGCGCAGCCGGTGGTGTTTCCCGCATGAGTGACCCGAAAATGATCAAAGGGATCCAGGAAGCAGTCAGCATTCCGGTCATGGCAAAATGCCGTATCGGACATTTCGTAGAGGCGCAGCTGCTGCAGGCGATCGAGATTGATTATATTGATGAATCCGAAGTCCTGTCTCCGGCTGATGATGTATATCATATTGATAAGACACAGTTTCAGGTACCTTTTGTCTGTGGCGCGAGAGATCTCGGAGAAGCGCTCCGCCGCATCAATGAGGGGGCATCTATGATCCGTACCAAAGGAGAACCTGGTACCGGTGATGTCGTTCAGGCTGTCCGTCACATGCGGAAAATGAATGCGGATATCCGTCGCATCACTTCCATGCGCACAGATGAACTTTTCGAGGAGGCAAAACAGCTCCAGGTTCCATATGAACTGGTACTGTATGTACACGAAAACGGCAAACTTCCGGTCGTAAACTTTGCAGCCGGCGGCGTAGCAACTCCGGCTGATGCAGCTCTGATGATGCAGCTTGGTGCAGAAGGTGTCTTTGTCGGCTCAGGAATCTTCAAATCCGGCAATCCTGCCAAACGTGCATCCGCCATCGTCCAGGCAGTTACCAACTATACGGATGCAAAACTCATTGCAGAACTGTCCGAGGATCTCGGTGAAGCGATGGTTGGTATTAATCCAAGTGAAATTCAGATCATTATGGAAGAGCGGGGTAAATAGAAATGACCATCGGCGTACTTGCCGTACAGGGTGCTTTCATCGAGCATGAACATATGCTGGAAAAGCTCGGGATCCCCTGTATCGAAATAAGAAAAAAAGCTGATTTGTCCGGTATCGACGGCATCATTCTCCCCGGCGGCGAGAGCACCGTTCAGGGACAACTGCTGGAGAAACTAGATATGAAAGAACCGTTGCGAAATATGATCAAAAGCGGTCTTCCGGTATTGGCTACCTGCGCAGGTCTGATCCTGCTGGCGGAACATATCGGTGAAAAAGAAACGCCGCATCTTGGAACGATGCCGGTCACGGTCAGACGGAATGCCTATGGCCGACAGCTTTCCAGTTTTATGGCCACGGCTGATGTCAAAGGCATCGGAGACTATCCGATGGTTTTTATCCGGGCGCCGTATATTACGGATATGGCAGACACCGCAGACTCTGTTGATGACCACAAATCTGTCCCTTCCTCTGTAACAAATGAAGAACATGAAAATCAGACTCATGATGTGATTATTCTGTCCGAAGTAGACGGACACATCGTAGCCGCTCAGTATCAGAATCAGATTGGGCTGGCATTTCACCCGGAGATGACGGATGATACCCGGATCCATCAGTATTTCATTGACCTTGTGAAATCCTGTCATTAATTAAATCCATAAAAAGTGAGAAGTACAGACATGTAATCCTCTGCTGCTTCTCACTTTTGGTATATTTATATTTCTGAGATTATCTCCTGTTTTTGTACGGAATCATCTAATGGTTTATACTGTAATCCATTGCTGCCAAGATATAAAATCTCATTTAAAAGTTCATTTCTCGAATTCACATTCATTTTCCGATAAATATTCTTAATGTGAAAATTTACCGTATTTACACTGATTCCCATTGCATCTGCAATATCTTTATACATAATGCCTTTGCACAGATACCGCATAACTTCAATCTCTTTCCTGGAAAGACGCTGCTGAAGATCCCCAAAGTTTATCTCTTCCTCGGGCTGCTGCCGGGATATAAAATGCGCCACAAACTCATTCTCTGCACTTAGGCGAACAGATCGGATCTGTAACAACAAAGGCATCTGACTTTCTTTAAAATAACAGGCAAACGATGCTGTCACTTCCTCTTTCCCGCTGTACTTCAACTGATAAATATTTTCTTTCAAATGATCCAGCAAGCTGCTGCTCTGAAGCAGATTCACATCTTCGCATTCTATCATTGTATGTAACGCACTGTTCATATAATATATCGTGTCATTCAAATTCGAAAGTGCCGTTCCCGTCTCTGAAAAATCCATCGTACTCTGCAGCATGAGCTGTCTAGTCTGGATTTCCTGAAAAATACGTGCATTTAGAACCGCCAGATTTACATGATGGGACAGCTGTTTTAAAAGAGTGATCTCCCTGGAAGTAAATTTCCCTTTTTCCTTACTTTTTGCAAAAATTAATGTCCCATGCATCTGTGCATTTCTGGAAAATAATGGCAGATACAGAAAATCCAGGCCGGAAGAATAGATAGCTTCCAGCTCTTTTACGGTAAGTATTCTGCTCTCTTTCACCAGATATACTTCATGCTGATACGGATCCTCGAAAGCATCCTGATACCATGACTGATCCGCAACATTTTTCCATCCGGCAGATTCTATTTCAATCGGAAACAACTCAAATCCATACGCATCTGCATCTACAATGTGTGGTACAATCTCGAAGTAAAAATGTTTGATCTCATCTACATTCAGGGAAGCATGTATCAGCGCAAGCATATTCTGAAACATAGATTCTGCCGCCATATTCTGTGTCAGCAGCTGATTTCTCAACGGAATACTCACGTATTTTTTCCTTGCCATGGCCGGAAGAACATACATATCTCCACTACTTTGTCCCGGTACTTTTTTTCGGAAACCACTCAGATTGAAAAATCCATCCCTATCAAACCATCCCATATCCCCTGTTGATATCCAGTAGCCTAATCTATCGCCACCCAGATAGTTCTGACACTGATATGGAACGTGAATATATAATTCTCCTACTTCCGCTCCGCTGACCTCTTTTCCGCTTTCATCCTTTAATGCAACCTCTACGCACTCCAGAAAGGATCCTGTCGTAGGAATATGATGACACACTCCGGCATTCTGGTGTATCTCCGGTCCCATCACCCCTATGGTACCGGCGGTTTCCGTCAAACCATAATCAGAATAAAACTGCAGATCCGGGTATAGTGCCTGCATCTGGATCAGGGTTTCCATCGGCATAGGCTCTTGACAATATCGCAATACACGCACAGACGAAAAATACTCCGTCCGAAAGGATTCATGGTAAATGATATTTGACAGGATCGACGACTTTAGGATCACATATGTAATCCGACGCTGCTGAAGTGTCTTTATCATCGCATCGATATCCTTATGTGGCGCAACAGTTACACTCTGATTCCTTAATACCATCCGAAGCAGTTCTTTGAATCCGAGATAGCGCCAGACAGGTGTAAGCAGCAATGTTTCCATGTCCGGTTCATTTCTGTCATATTCATAGGCTTCCATACATCTCTGATATAAAATTTCATGAGAAATACACACATAGCGTTTCTGTCCGGATGTTCCTCCGGTACTGAAAATAATTTCTCCTTCTTCTTCCGTTTCTTTCAGTTTGTCTACATGAACCATGGAACATCCCCGAAAAGGCATACTGCCTGACATCTGAAGCAGTTTCTGATTCTCCGCTTTTTCCTGCATGGTCATATTCGGAGGCAGCGGCAGATAATATAAGTGCCGCTCAACAGCCGCCAGATAATATAATAAAAGTTCTGCCTGTTTTGATGTACTGACCGCAAGGACTTCCCTGTTATCTAATTTTGTAAGACGGGCACAAATCTGATCCAGCTGTCTTTCCAACTCGCCATAGGTATATTCCTTTCCTGCATCATACAAAATCTTTTTTTCGCTGTTATTTTCAGCCACCTGTCTGAAACGTTCCACTGCATTCATTCCAACCCCTCCTTTTACAAAATTGTAATCTTTCCAGTTGAAAAAAACAATATTTCAATTTACAAACAAACCAAAATAAGGTTCGGATAATCTGATATCTGAACCTTATTTCAGTTTCACTTCTGCAAATTGCCTGTATGCTAAGTATGCTTATATCATTCTATGATTTCGCTATTCTCTACCTTGCTTTCATCGACATCGCAGCCAACTCCCACCACTTCCGGCGGATAGATTTTTCCATTCTGCGGTCTGGACGGATATTGTAGAAAATATTGCGATGCCTCGTTTATCGTCAGCAGGTATTCCGTCATCGGCACCACTGCAGGATTTGTTGCCGCCATAATATGTGCATTCACATTCGGAATACACTGATGCAAATACACTTTACGGTTAAATGCTCCCACCAGATTGATAATACTCATGGTCTCTGTGATACCGCCACCCCAAGCCGGTTCCGGCTGATAGATATCGCAGGCATCCATTTCCAACATTTGTCGGAATTTCCACCGGCTCGTGTCATGTTCTCCACCGGAGATTGCGATCGGACAGTCTCTTTTCAATCTTGCATACTCATCCATACGATCCGGCAGACACGGTTCCTCTAGCCATGCAATGTTCAGATGCTCTATCGCTTTTACAAGTTCCATCGTATATTCGTAATCCCAGCAGCATACCGCTTCTACTGCAATAAATTTGTCAGGTCCTATGCATGCACGGACTTTTTCCAATGTTTCACAGGTTTTCTTAATGCCTTCTCTGCCCTGAACCGGACCGTATTTGGAATAAATCTTAACTCCAGGTGATCCTGCTTCCGTATGTTCTTTTAAAATAGGGAGCAAAATGTTATCATCATGAGGCAATCCAGCTGTATTTGTATATTCCGGTGCTCCATCACGGACTTTTCCTCCCAGAAGTTCATAAAGCGGCACTCCAAGTTTCTTACATTTGATATCCCACAGCGCGATTTCAGCATGACTGACCGCACGCGTCAGATCCCCGGCAGTCTGATCCAAGCCAATCCGATACATAATATCATGCAGATACTCAATTCTCATAGGATCCTGCCCCATCAGAGTATGCTTTACATGGTTCAGAAGATAGTATGTAATTCCCGGGAATGTAATCGGACCAACCACACCGGTAATTCCTTCATCCGTTTCCACATACAGGAAATCCTGTATGATTTTTAAACCGCCTTCTGGATCCGGAACCGGAGTGATCGCCACTCTGCTTGCCGCACTGTGCCGGACAAAATCCGGATAAATATCCGTAGCATTTACAATGCAGGTATCCGAATAAGCTTCCACCGGTCCGGTATATTTGCTTTTTAAACGTCTGACATAAATATTTGTAATTTTCATTTCAACAATCCTCACATTTTGCTATCGTAAAATTCCAATTGCACACAATGCGACCATCATTCCCAGATTACACAATACCGCAATCAGTGACTGTATCATCATCTTCTGGAAACGGTCCTCACGCACAAAGGAAAGGAATACACCACCACCGGTGGAAAATGGGGACATACCCATTCCAATTGCCGGTACACAGACACAGGAAATCAATACTGCCGGATTGATCCCCGTTGCTGATGCAAGACTTACCACGATTGGAATCATCAATGGCATAACCACACTTGTACCATCGGAAAACAGACTCAGTATTCCGGATAATAATACAATGAGTATTGGAATCATTTTTACAGAAGTACCAGCTGATACAGCGTTTACGATCAGATCCGCAAGTCCTGCTGTCCGCATAACTCCCATCAGACAGGTCATTCCGCCTAATAAAATAATGACACTCCACGGAATACTCTTTTTTATAACTTCACGTTCATTTCCACATTTAAAAATGGTCAGTGCGATCATACCGGCCGCATATACGAGCGATATATCCAGATTTGAAATCCGTGCCAGAACCGGATTCGGCACAAAGGTATTTATCACTGCCGGTACAAACAGAAACAGAATGCACACAAGAATGATAATCAGATTCTTTTTCTGTTCTGCCGTAGGCGCTTCCGGTTTTCTAATCAGTTCTTCCGGAAGTTTCATTTTCCAAAGCTTCAGTACAACATAATAAACTGCAAAAATAATAAAGAACACAATCGTTGCTGTACGGAAAACATGCATAATGATAACGCTTGTATCAATGCCTTCATCCACGGAAGATATCATACCGCCAAGCATGATACCAACCATTCCGATTGAACAAAGCGTACCCGACATACCACCGGCATTAGAACCGATAGACAAAAACAATTCATTTGTTTTGGCTGCGTAACACAGGGTAATAAAAATCGGGATCAGGAACATGTTTACGGCTGGCGGAGATACACCAATCGCAGATAATGCAAAATTCAGAAGCAGATACACGATCGGCAACGCCCAGGGAATCTTTCGTGTCCAGTAAATAACCAGTTTCGCAATATAATCAATAGTTCCATTTTCTACCGCAAATCCAAAGAATGCCGTTACAATAATAAGCTGTACGGTTGTTCTTGCCGGCCAGAATGCATAGATATCAGATGCTTTCATGCCAAGACCGAATAATCCCAGAACAAATGCAAACACAAGCGCTGCAATACCAACATTTGTTTTGAATTTCGTTCCCCATATCACTGAAACAGCAATAGCAATGAATCCGATAATAATAATAGTTGTATTCATTTCTATACCTCTTTCCTTATGTTTTGGATAGTTGAGCTCATCTATCTGTTATCTGTATTATACCTGCATCGCTTTTTGAAAAAAACTACATGAATATGTGGTCTTTTATTCCTATCAAAAAAACTCTTATTGTCAGAGTTTTCTGACAGTAAGAGTTTTTACGTTCTCAAATCATCCTGTTACAGATGCTTCTATTCTTTTTTTACGGCTGTACCATACTCAAAGGATCTACATATTCTCCATTTACTTTAAAGCGGAAATCCAGATGATTGCCGGTGGAACTTCCTGTGGTTCCAACATACGCGATAACCTGTCCCTGCTCCACATGATCGCCTTCTTCGACAGCCAGTGCGGAACAATGCAGATACATCGTCTCTACACCGTTTCCATGGTCGATGGTGATATTATTTCCAAAGCTTGAACTGTAAGTTGCTTTTGTAACAACACCAGAAGCGCTCGCCATAATATTTGTTCCTCCCGGTGCCGGAATATCAACTCCATTATGAAATTCTTTTCCGTGGAACGGGCAGATACGCTCGCCGAATGTATCACTTAATCTGGTGTAGCCGTCCAGTGGCCATATATACGCTTCCTGGGAAACCTGTCCGCCTTTTACCAGATACTGTTTTCCATCGATTTTTACATGACCGTTATAGGAAAAATCAATCTGACCGTTCCGTACATACCAGGTTCCGTTTTCATTGGATGCAAGTCCGGTATAGTCAAAATCTACTCTGCCCCCCTGCAGATACCACCAGCCATATTCGTTGGCAGCCAGTCCGTTAAAATCAAAGTTTACTTTTCCGCTCTCAATACGGAACCAGCCATACTCGTTCTGCTCCAGACCGAAATGGTCAAAATCTACCATTCCTTCATGAATATACCACCAGCCATACTCATTTGCAGCAAGACCTGTATAATCAAAATCTACTTTACCACCGTTTAATTTCCACCAGCCATACGGATTTGCTTCCACACTCATGCTGTCAAAATTGACATCACCCTGCTCGATCCGCCACCATCCATAGATGTTCTGATCGATTCCGTAATAATCTTTGGCTATCTCGCCATCCACATACATGTGCCATTCACCGGTTTTGTCATCCAGCTGAAATCCATTCCTTGTTTCTTCCTTTTTCTCAGACTTCGCAGACTTTGTCGTTTTTGCTGTTTTTGCTGTACCTGCATAAGCCGGTGACACCAGCATCCCTGCTGCTACAATACCAGCCAGCGCAGATGCCATTACTTTCTTTCCTGAAAAATTCATCTTTGCGGTAACCCCTCATTTTTAAATATCTTTTTTATTCACATTAATAAATATTATATAATTTCTTATGAATTTTTTCAAGATTTTTTAATAATTTCGTAAAGATTTACGCATCCTGTTCCGGATAACAACACAGTTTTTTTAAACCACGACCCAGTGCCCCAAACAATGGTTTTCCAAGTTTTACCATCAGGTGCAGAATCAATGCCACCACAAATATAATCAGGAACATGTTCCGTTTTTCTATCTCATATCCCCAGAAGCTGATGATCACCGCTTCATGGATACAGTAGATTGGAAGGCTGAGCGTCCCAAGCCACATCAGCGGCTGCAATTGGATCCTTGCTGTCAGTGATTTTCCGGACAGCATCAGACTCAGCAGAAGGATAAAGCAGCCAATGAGCAGACCATCCTGAGAAAATCCACTTGTGCATGCAAAACACAGCACAAATGCCAGCAGAGACAATTCTGCCAGTGTAAGTAATGCTGTTCCAGCCGGTTTATAACGGTACCGTCTGATCCGTTCAGACAGAACGTAGATGAGTCCGCCTGCCAGCATGCCGGCAAGTGCACGCAGATCTACTGCCAGAAAAGCTCCATGATCCGCATGCCAGCCATTTACGGTACCATCACAGATAATCAGGTATCCATATAGCAGCATCGGCAGAAAACTGATAAGCCACGGACCAATCTTCTTTCCCAGGTACAGATACAGATACATCATCACTGGCATTGCCACAAACATCGCACAGATATACCACAGAGCACCACCCATGATATAAGAAGTCTGTACCGTGTCGGAAATAGGAACATCCGCCGGCATCATACCTGTTCCTGCCAGATAGAACAGATTTACCGGCAGATACAGGATCCATTTCACAAGTTCCATGCCTGTAAACTGATATTTCCAGGCAGAAATTAAGCAGTCTGCCACAAATCCCACGGTCGTATACGGCAGTAAACGCTTGAATTTGTCGATCGTATACTGAATCGGATAGGTTGCCTTATTCTCAATCTTTCCTTCCATCCGCACCAGATGTTTGATGGCAAAATATCCGGACAGCATAAAGAAGAACTCCACAAAAATCCATCCGGTCGTAAATCTTCCGCCTGCATGATAGGAAAAAATGACATAACACGCTAGAAATCGGCACAGCTCCACCATATTATTTCTCTTTTTCAAAACCTGTTTCTCCTCCGTCTCTTCTTTATTAACCCTTGTTATACTTCTGTCACTCTTACAGTATACGCAGAAATAGGGGTGAATTCAAGTCGAACGCACGTGAGACTTGGTGCGTGATTCTGGTCAGCGAAAGCTGACATATTCTTCTCAGAATCACTGCACATCCTCGCGGAGCGTTTATCTCAGTCGGAGATTGTACTCCCACTGAGAAAGACTTGTTATTACTCGCCACTTGCAGAAGTGGGAGTCTTCTCGACTGAGATAAACAGGAAAAGCACCGGTATTACATCCGATGCTTTTCATTTTCTTCACCTATATCCAATGATGTGACTGTCAGAAATAGATTTTGCAGCTCCTTGCTTAATAAATTCTGACTCTTGTTCCGTTTGGAATCGTATCATAGATCCATTTTGCTTCATTAATGGCAAGTCTGACACATCCGTGGGACAGTTTCATGCCGAGACGTCCGTCCTGGATACTGCTCATACTTCCATGATTATAAATAACAGAATGGAAGAGATAATCTCCGTAGAACTGTGTATAATACCAGCAGGTATATGTATCGGTACCGAAGGATTTTCCACGACCGGTTACTTTGAAGTCGCCGGTTACGGTTGGTGTGGAATTTTTACCCGGTGTACAGGACAAGTTCTTCACTGCTGTCCAACAGCCGTTCTGACCGTAAAATACAACAGTTCTGCAGGCGTTGGTATCTGTCACGATCAGCCAGTTTGTATCACTATTCGCAGAAGCTGCCCTGGAAGCAATGGCACCGGAAACGCCCACCGGTACTAATTTACCGCCGGAGATCGTGCAATTCAGTCCCATCCACTGCACGGTTCCGCTGTAACCAAACTGAAGCTGTCCTCCGCGGAAATACCAGGAACCACTCTCATTCGGTGCGATTCCATTAAAAGTAAAATCAATTTTTCCACCGTTAAATTTCCACCAGCCCGCGGCATTGCCCGCCATGCCGTTAAATCCGAAATCCACCTGACCGTTGGTAAATTTCCACCAGCCTGCTTCGTTGGACCCGATTCCATTATAGTTAAAATCTACCAGTCCTCCGGCTACATACCACCAGCCGGCTTCGTTTTGTACCATTCCGGTATAGTTGAAGTCTACCATGCCTCCGGTGATCTTCCACCAGCCGGCTTCGTTTTGTGCCAGTCCATTGTAGCCGAAATCGATGCAGCCATTCTGTAAGTACCACCAGCCGACTTCATTATTTGTAATGCCATGGAACCCGAAATCGACCATTCCGTTGGTTACTTTCCACCAGCCGGCTTCATTCGGTACCAGACCACTGTAAGAAAAGTTTATTTTTCCGCCCTGGACATACCACCAGCCATTTTCATTTTCAGCCAATCCTGTGTAATCGAAGTTGATTCTGCCGCCCTGGACACACCACCAGCCATTTTCATTCGGAATGAGACCGTTTGCCTCAAAGTTGACTTTTCCGCCTTCAATGCGCCACCAGCCGGCTTCATTTGCCTGAAATCCGACATAATCAAATGCAACTCCGCCACCACGGACATACCACCAGCCGTTTTCGTTATTAGCAAGTCCGAAATAGTCAAAGTTTACCCGTCCGTTTTCTACATACCACCAGCCGTATGCGTTCTCTGCCAGACCGGTATAAGATTCATCTACATCACCTTCGGTGAGATACCACCAGATACCATCAATCTCTTTCAAACCGGTAAAAGCTTCATCCTCTTTGCCGTCATCTTTGCCCGTATCGTCTTTGCCGGTATCTCCTTTACCGTCATCCTTGCCGGTATCTTCTTTTCCAGTATCTCCTTTGCCGTCATCCTTGCCGGTATCTTCTTTTCCCTCGCCCTGATCGGTTCCGTTCTCTGCATCATCTTTTCCGGTGTCTTTGATTTCTCCCTGAATATCATCTGATGTTCCGGTTCCGGCAGTGCCATTTTCTGTTGCGGCAGCCTGTACCGTTACGGTTCCGTTCTGTACCGCAGCTGCATCTGTCACTTCTGATGCCATGGCCGGAGAAGCCAGTAATCCTGCTGTCAGAACAGCTGTCATAAGTCCGACACTGAGTTTTTTTAATTTCATGTTTTGTTCCTCCATTTACTTACATGTACACGCAGACTTTTTCTTTCACAATTCCGTGTACCTTTGCATTCCAATATCCCATTTCATATGATCTCACACCTGATCAGGATGGAATCGCTTTCCTGATGACCGGAATCATCTGCAGGATTCTGACTGCCACAGCGGAGATCAGGAAGATTGCAATCGTTCCAAAGATCCGGTACTTGATGCTGGTGATTGGAAATATCTGATAGATTGCCACCATCTGTACTAAATAGAAGTGTACCAGATATATACCAAAAGTCAACGATGAAAATGGTGCGGTCAGTTTTGCAAGGCAACCCAACGCTTTCTCATTTTTTATATTCTTAAAAAGCAGAAATATTCCGGTAGAATACAGAATACACGGAACATTCCGATACTCCTTAAATGTTGTATCCACGGTTCCGTTCTTCAGGGACAGAATCTGTGTTCCCACAAGCATCAAGAGGAAACCTCCCAAGGCAGCGGCGTAGATAACGCAACGCCATTTTTTCGACAACTCATAATTATCGATCCAGTATCCCAGCAGCGTGTAGATCAGATATCCGCCCACAGCCGGCATTTCAAATCCCTCATTAAATTCAATATGCATCAGGTTGCATACAAGCGGTGCCAGTGCTTCCAGAACAAAATACACCAGGATCGCATAGCCAAAGATCCGCTTTCTGTACTTCTCCGGAATACAGGACAGGATCGGGATACACAGATATACGGAAAACAAAGCCGGGAAAAACCAGTAAATATCCACATATCTTGTATTCAGAATTCCATCCACCACTTCCCGGATGCCCTCCGGTCTTGCGTGATATACGATATAATACCAGATCGCAGAAATCACAGACCAAATCAGAAACGGAACGAGCGTTTTTCCAAATCTTTTTTTGAAAAATACCGCTGTGGTATAACGTTTTCTGTAATTCAGTAACGTTGCACCTGATATCATAAAGAAGATCGGCACTGCAAAATAGCAGATGCACTCTATAATATTTGCGGTGATCCAATACCTGTCATAGCTGAACTGCCAGAAGCATCCGTTGACATGCATCGCCACTACAGCCAGACAGGCAATGACACCCAGTATCTGTATATATATTTTCTTTTTCATACGATTATCCTATCATGCACAGCTTTGTGCTTTTTTTGTCTGTATGGACCGCCGGATTTTTTTCCAGGCAGTCAGCACCAGCATCACTGCCAGAAATACGATAATATCTGCCACACAGCGCCGCAGGGCCGTGTGGAACTGATGTCCTTCCACATGCCACACAGACTCCCAGTTGCCATCCAGAATGTGTACACACAGCAGATACAGAGAATTTCTGCCCAGGAACACGATTGGTTTTACCAGATGTTTTGCTTTGCAGAAAATAACACTGAGTTCGCTGATACACATCGTTCCTGCCACAGCTGTAATAAAACAGATCGGGAACAACGGGTACCGGCGGTTTGCCAGCTCCAGATAAATCCGTATTTCCCAGTCCGGCACGGTAATCATCAATGTCACGATCCAGATCACACCCCAGATCAGTGCCTTTTTCAATGGAGATTTCGTCAGATCCATCCGTTTCATCCGATAACCCCAGTAGAAAAACGGCATGATCGCCAGTGCGATATCAAGAGAAAACGGCAGCTGCATCAGCATACCCCAGATCATTCCAATGGCACCTACGATCATGGATACCACCAGAATCTGGGAATCTTCCTTCATACTCAGATGGATATAGTCAAAAATCGCTCTTCCGATAAACAGCGCAAAGAAAAACCAGGCAATTCCGAAAGCAGCTACAGAAATCCCACTGTACTCCACGGAGGTACCACTGCCGATGATAAACGTATACAGTTTTTCCTGCCAGTATTCAAACTGTGTCAGCAATGTCGTATCCTGCACACACTCAATCACTGTCGCGATGGCAAATACGACCACCGCCGGAACCAGCAGATGCTTTGCTGCCTTTTTCTGCTTCATTTTATACTCTTCCAAAGAGTTGGAGCAGCGATATGTCAGAATCGACAGGATAAAAAACAATGGCATGTGGAAGGAAAAAATCAATGCCCGCACATCGCTTCCTGTTTTTCCGACGTCCGCCGTATGCCCCAGTATCGTTGCCAGGATTGCAATTCCTTTTGCAAAATCGATCCATTGGACTCTTCCCGTTTTCACGGCTGTCTTTGGTTCGGTTTTATTCAAGTCTATGTCCCCTCTTTCTACACCGGGCAGATTCGGAATGCTTCTTTCATCGAAAGCATTCGGAACTGCCATACTATGCTCCTTTGACTTCAGAATCAGGACAGATACATTTTCTCAATTTCATCTGCCGTAAACTGTACATCGTATCCATGAGAACGGATCTGCTCCGATGCATCCTCTCGTTCTTTTCCTTCATAGCTCAAAATTTTGTCTGCCCACTCGGATACATCTTCCTTCAGTTCCAGGAATGTCACAAGATCGGAGATTTCCAGTTCCTCAGATACGTTTACGGATGTAATGACCGGGAGACCTGCTGCCTGCGCCTCAACGCCTACGATCGGCAATCCCTCATAACGGGACGGCAGTACAAAGACATCCATGGCCTGCATATAGTCGTTGACATTATTTACCAGACCACAGAAACGGACGCTGTCTGTCAGATGCAGCTCCTCGATCTGTTTTTTCACATCCGGCTTGTTCTCACCGTCACCGATGAGCATCAGCACTGCGTGCTCATTCCGTTTTCTCACTTCCGCAAAAATACGGATCAGATACTCATGATTTTTCTGATAACTGAAACGTCCCACATGTCCCAATACAAAAGCATCTTCCGGAATCGCAAGCTTCTTTCGGATCTCACACTTCGTCTCTTCATTAAATGCAAACTTCTCCAGATCCACACCGTTTTTCAAGACTTTCAGTTTGTGATCTACGATTGCCTTCGGGTATTTCCACTCACCGGCTACCACAGAGCAGGCACAGTAGTCCGTCGGTGCACTCATGATATATGGGTAAGATGCCATCCTGGTCAGACGGTATTTTAATGTCTTGTGCTCCGCTGCACAGTGGGAATGTACAATGATCTTCTTCACATGGTTTTTCTTTGCAAAATGTGCCATAATGCATAGAATAGAAATACTTCCGCTGTGAATATGCACCACATCATAAGGATGCTCCTTGAAAAACGCATCAATTTTATCATTGATATTGAAACGGCTCTTACCCGGCTCAAAACTCAGCCCAAAGGTATAGATCGTTCCGCCGAAAGATTTTACGATATCCTCATAATAAGAGTTATCACAATAATAAGGGGTCAGCATATCGATGGCCAGATGCTCATGATTGATATGCTGCACAATGTTGATCACAAAAGATTCCTGACCGCCATTGGAGATCGGCTCTCCAAATACTTCCAGTACACGCACTTTCTTTTCCATAGTTGTCTGCTCCTTATCTCCCATCTGATATATATTCGATGGATGGATTAAATGTTTTGCCTTCTTTGGATGCGGACAGGATCAGTCTGATCTTTCTCTTCTTCTGGGAAGATTTCAAAAGAATCTTCGCAATATGATACCAGATCTTCAGCTGCTGATAAACTCTGCGCTTCCATCCTTCGTGCAATGCGATATACATCTCATTACGGTATGCATAACGATAACGGTCAATACGCTCATCATCGTACACGATGTTGGAACCCACATTATTCTTGGTATCATGCAGCACCTGGCTGTCTTCTACCAGGTAACTCGGCTCCCGCAGTGCGATCCTTCTCGTATATTCCACATCATCGCCCCAGATAAAAAATTCCTTGATCGGTAATCCGTAGGTTGCCACAGATTTGCGCGGAATAAACATAGATACAAAAGAAGACTGTACGATCTGTTTGTACTTGCCTTCTGCCATGCCGCCTTTATATTTCGGGGTATTCATCTCGCACCAGCTGCCGTCTTTCCACAGCACTTTTCCTGCCAGATAGCCATACATGCCGTTCAGGTCTTTGTCTGCCTGCAGGAACTTCTCCAGTGCATCCGGATGCGGATAAGTGTCATCGTCCATGATCCAGATTGCATCATAACCGGCCTCATAAGCACGTCGGATACCAAAGTTAAAGCCGCCGGCGCCTCCCAGGTTTTCTCCGGTATTTTCATAAAGGATCTGTCCTGCATCCATGTAATGACGAATCGTCTCTTCTGTACCGTCGGTACTTGCGTTGTCGATGATCAGGATATCCATCGGTGCATTGACCTGTGCCAGTAATGCTTCGATATTTTTTACTAAATATTCTTTTCGGTTAAATGTTACAACTACTGCTGCTATTTTCATATTGCTCCCAGTCCTTTCTTACCGCAGATGATATAACAGAACACGTTTGCAGGCGGTCAGGAAATTCTTGCCCGCAGACCAGTCTTCTTCTGTATTGACTACGCCAAGTTCACATACCTTCAGCTCATTCTGACGCACCCATACGTTCAGCAGACGTTCGCTGATGAAACCGTAGATACGCTTCTGATAATCATTGTATTCTGACAGATCTACCATTGGCTCCAGTTCATCAAAAATAGAAAACAACCACTGACAGTATGCGTTAAACTTCTCTCTGCTGCAGATCATCATATTGAACAGATACGCTTCCGTATCTGTCATGACCGAGTCAAAGGATCTCAGATAATCCGGACACTGGCGCTCAATGATTCCGCGCACACGGTCCATATCTTTTTTCAGACCGGAAATCTGGCAGAACTGCTCCAGCACGTTCGGCTCCATCTTCTGTTTAAACGGTAAAATAATATCATATTTTCCAAGCAGTTTTCGGATATCTTTGTCCGAAAGTTTTTTGCTCTTACTGAAAGATCTGGAAAACAGTCTTCTGTAATGCACAATGCCTACATAATCATCTTTCTGCAGATTTTTCCAGAGCCAGTACACACCGGTCAGCTCACAATAGTTTGCATTTTTCTCTGAAATATTGTCACCGGCATCGTCAAAACAGTCTCCGTATACATGGCCGCGGTAAGCGCCAACCAATAAGACTTTATAATTTTCCTGAGGAATCATGTTAAATTTTTTATGCGTGATCACATATACTGACATTTGATTGCTCCTTTTTCTTTCTCTCACGGTCACATCTGTGTGGTCCGTGTCATTTAAAGTGTAAAAATGCACCCTCTGACCAGGACACAAAATCCCGGTCAGAAGCCGCATTCTTCCCATTTTTCTTACCTCATTTTGAGATCCAGGTCAAACACACACGAATCCGGTGCGTGATCCTAATGTTTTATTCGGTTACGATCGCACCTGCAATCTGAATGTTCTGTAACTGGCAGAAGCCCAGTTCCTGTTCAAGAGTGTCATATGCAGATCTGCGGACCTGTGCGATCAGGACAGCCACTTCATATCCGGCCGCTTTTTCTCTTGCAGCCGCGCTGGATAAGATGTCTGTCTCTACAGTGGCCTCCACACCGGCCTCTTTCAGTTTTTTCACCAGTGTATCGATCCATGCGGTCTCTGTCACTTCCTCACTGGAAAGTAATAACAGCTTCTGAATCTGATTTCTATTGCAATAACCGGTCACATCTGCACATACGATTGCTTCTTCCACAGAAAAGTCCACCGGTTTCTTTCCCCGGAGGTTGTCATACAGACGAAGCAGCATACTTTTCTTGTTTTTACCTTTTAAAGTTCCCATCAGCTGTACACCATACAGATAGGTCACATCTTTTTCGTTATTGATGGTTCCGCGCCAGATGTAAGTAATTACAATATAAAGGATTGCAAGAATAATTCCGACGCCCAGACCAAGCACTGCATATTTTTTACTGATATGCGCTTTTACAACTTCTTTTTTGGCAACATCTTTTTTATTTACTTTCTGCAGATTTTTTTCTACCAGTGCTACCTGATCTGCACTGAGTTTCTCTTTTAAAGAATCTACACGTTCCTTCATGGAAACAACACTATTGACACGGTCAATTTTATAAGTCCATAATCCCTGATCCACTACTTCCGCATAGCTCTGATCCACCAGGTTCAGCTTATGTGCACCGGTAGATTCCTGCAGTTTCTGCTCGAAATCACTCAGGCACTCCGGAATAACTGCTGCCAGTTCTTCGCAGGATTTCTGGTTTTTATGGATCACTCTGATTTCAAAGGTCAATGCCGGCGTATCTGTGATCACAGTACTGTCAGAATTTCCCTCATCTTTATCAGAATCTTTATCAGAATCTTTTTCAAAGTAAAGCAGCTCCGTCAGATACTGCAGATCCATATCGATACCGTGATTGATCATATCCTGTGCCAGACTGCCGTTTGTCACATAGTTATCATAGGCACTGAGCAGATCTTTGCTGAGCTGTTTGTCGTCGGTAATGATGCGGTACTGCAAAGTCACACGGCTCTCGTCATATGCATTGATCTGCATTAATACAGAATTGTCCAGATATGCCTGCTGCTCTTTCATATTGTCCTGAACAGCAATGACATTATTCACATCCGTCTGCTCTTTGTCGGTAAGTTTGATCGTCGTAGTCGTATCTTCACTGTTTGCAGCTTTCGCAGCTTTGCTGTCTTTGGCATATTTATAGCCACAGCATAACGCTGCAACAATGATACCAAGAATGATCACCAGTCCAATCCGGCGAAGGATTTCTTTCAACAGATCAGAAACGGTAACAATGCGTTCCTGATCTAGATTCGTATACTCTTTCTCTCTTTTCTCCATGTTTGCCTCCATCTTACTTTTTCAGGAATTTTTCTTTCATCTGACCAACCACTTCGTATACCAGCGGCTCTTTCATCAACAGAAGACCTCCGCCGTAAATGCCGAAAAACAGCAACGCGGTAATGACCAGAATCATAAAGCTGTTCGTTATCGGGAGCAGATGCACCAAAAGTGCCACAACCGTTCCAAGCACGCAGGCCAGTACGATTTTTCCTGCTTTTATTTTTCTCATGATCTCCATCAGGAACTTCCACATTGCAATCGCCTGTACGATCAGTACCGCCAGTTCTGCAACCAGAGTTCCGATCGCTGCACCGGAACTTCCCATACTCGGGATCAGTACCAGGTTGATTGCAAAATCAACCACCGCTCCAACGATTTCCGAAATCAATACGATATTCTCCCTGCCCTGCGGAATCAGAATCTGAATACCGGTGATATTCGTGAAGCCGATCAGAAATACCGTCGGCATGATGAGCTGCATCGGGATAATGGCCGGTATATAGTCCGCACCGGACAGCACCAGAATTGCTTCCCTTGCATAGATGATAAAGTAAACCACCAGTGGCAATGCCATCATCACAACAAGCTCCATGGCTTTCGCTGTCACCTTGCGGAACTCATCGTGACGTTTCTGCTCGATATAATATGAAACTCTTGGCAAAAGCACCGTTCCGATGGATGTTACCACACCAACCAGCACCGTTTTTACTTTAACGGCAGCTGTATAGTAACCGGCAGCCTCATTGCCCTGCATAAACTTCAGCATAACCGTATCCAGATTTGTATAGATCGTCGTCGCTACAGACATTCCAAAGAAGATCAGGATTGGTTTCATATGATGTTTGAAATCATAATTACGCAGCGGTTTCAGCGTAATGTATTTTCTTACGTTAATAAAGTTCATCACGTTGGATGCGGATGCGGCAAAAATTGTTGTCACTCCGTAAAACAAATAATCGTCCTTTGTATGAATGCACACAAAGGTCAGCACCAGCGCAATGAATTTAAAGAAAAGGGAACGTTTTGTAATGTAGCTGTATTCCTCCAGTGCCTTATACAGCCACTCCATTCCGATAAGATTGAACACAATTGTTGTACTGCAGATGAGATACAACGTCTTGTCCTCTGCCATTTCCGGGATAAAAAACAATGCCCCGAAAAATACTCCGTATACGATCACTGACATGATCATATTAATGATAAAGATCTCCTGTGCCGTCCGGGACAGTTTCTCCTTATCATCCCTGACGATCGCACATGCACGGATACCGTAGGTAGGGATACCAAGCTGTGCAACCATTGCGAAATATGTCACCAGCGCCACAGCAGAGGAAACCCGCCCGGTTCCTGTCGGTGTCAGGATTCGCGATACATACGGGAATGTAATCAGTGGAAAGATCACAGCAGAGAGATTGAGGATTGCATTCATAATAAAATTGACTTTTACTGATTTGTTGTTTTTACTCATTCTCGTTATTCCTGTATTCATTCATTGTTGTTACTTTCTTGCCTTCAGCCTCACATGTGTGGTACGAAACCGCACACGCCGGTTCAGACGGTGGCCTTCCCGGTGGAACAGCGCACTTCTGCCACGCAGGCTGATATAAGTGATGCCGAAAAACGGCAGCGGATTGTATGCAAGATTTAGCAGACGAGGCTCTGTTATAGAAAATGCAGTAATCAGAAGCACTGCCGTCTGCAGATAAAAATCTTTTTCCTTTACGGCCATATACATGATATAAGTATATACAGCTATGATAATGACAAGCGGAATCAGACCGTTTTCCAACAAAATCTGCATGTAGGAGCAGTCTACATAATTATAAGCTCCTGCCGTTGCATTGTGGCTGAAACCAATCCACTCGATTTTTGTTCCGAGCAGAGAAAAGCCATAATCTCTCCATCCAAAGCACCCCAGTTCCAATCGTCCGGAGAGCACACTGTTGATCTTCTGCCAACGTGCATCGGTCGGTATATAAAAAATCTGACATGCCACGGCAAGGATACAGAAAAATGCCGGTGCACCGATCAGAAGCCGGTTCTTGCGGATCCGATCCTTGCGGTTCTGCCAGTAGAAACGCATGACATAGACGTAAACCAGCAGCAATGTGGACAGATAAAAACTCATACGGGCATCGGTCAGTTTGTACAACCCGAAGTTTACTGCCTCCAGAATCACATACTCGATCAGGTGTGCACGCTCTTCTCGCAAATAAATATAAAGAACCATAAAGTAAAAATAAAGGATCGCACCTGTTGTCGTCCATAAAAATCCAAGTCCGTGCCGCTGACGGGTAGACGCATCAAAGATATAATCCGGTATGATACCGATCTGTGACATGACCACGATTGACAGCAGCATCGCTCCCTGTATGATACAGGTCAGCTTTACGATGGTTCTGACATTGACTTCCTTTGCAGCAAGAATCATGATCAGGTATAAAATGAACGTACTGTTGCCGGAGCAGACTACGGTTCCCACCGTAAGTACACCAAGGATTGCCACGCCCCAGATCTGTTTTTCCCGGTAACTGTCCTGCAGAATAAGCAGTGCTGCCAGGAAATAGCACAGGTAACGGACATACTTAAAGATAGAAGATGCCGCACCCATTTCCTCAAACGCAGTCTGTGACAGGAGCAATACGATCATATATACGGTGTAGATTATCAGAAAGAAACTTTCTCTTTTTGTTGTCCTGTATTGCATAATCCTCCCCTAAAAACTTCCTTCGTATTTCTTTTTCCCGAATTTTGCTTTCAGGAAGGCCATTCCTTTTTTCTTCCAGTCGATTTCTTCCATATGAATATAAGGAATCTCTTTGATTTCTTCTTTCTGATTCATCAGCCATACATTAAAGATGATCTCGCTGACTCTTCCGTAAAATCTTCCCTGGAAAAAGGAATATTCTCTGTCTCCCACACGTTTTTCCAGTTCAAACAGAATGTCAAACAGCCAGCTGCAATATGCGTCTGACAGAGATTTTTCCATTATATACATATTAAACATATATCCGCCGGTCTGCTTCATTACTTTGTCAAAGCTTTCCAGATAATCCGGATATTTTTCACTGATGATTTCTCTGGTAATATCAAGATGTTCCGCATAATGAGTATGCGCATAATGAGAATAAAGTGATTCGATATAGTAGTTCCGTCTCTTTGGAACAATGATCTTATACTTCGGAATCAGCTGTGCCAGCTCATCCCCGGTGAGTACACACTCCATCGGTGTATGACTTTTGCGGAAAGATCTGCTCTTCATAGAAAAGTGACGGCGGTAATGTGCCAGTCCAAGATAATCACAGTCCAGATTTTTCCACGCCCAGTACAGTCCGGTCAGCTCACAGTAGCTCGGATTTTTTGCAGAAATATTGTCTCCGGTATTATCCGGCTGATATGGCAATGCATCTTTTCCTTCCCTGCCGACATGTACCGGCAGATAAATGTCATCCTGAGGCATATCATACATTTTATGTGTTGCAATAATTATTTTCGCATTCATCAGCATTTACTCCTTTTCCCGCCGGCTGCCTGCATCTGCCCTGCCGGCTATTCAAAATTCAGGTTCAGTCCACGACTGAGGTGAATGGAAACCAAATAGTCTGTTTTCCTACATGCAGATAAGCCATGGAACTCTTCCACAGCAATTTTTCTGTACGCAAACAGACTACTTTTTGTCAAATTGATTTTGGTGTCAAAATACCCATATCCTGATTACATTTTACAGGTCTCATTCACTTTATCATCTTTCCTGTTAATTTACAAGAAATATTTCCTTAATAAATTATTTAGGATTGGTTGACATCCCAAAATCTGTGCTGTATGATACCAGCTGAACAATGTCAACCCTGGAAGTATATCGGAATACTGTTATGCATTTTTAGCGCCTGCCACCGGCCTAAACTATTATGTAGGACCATGCGAGACATCTATTGAAGGGGACTATGATGAGCTCATGGAAATTGTAAAAAACTGCCAGCTGGTTGCTGCAAAAGCAGGCTGCCCGGCAATGAATACTTATGTAAAAATTTCTTTTAAACCAGAGGGAGATGTACTGACCATTGACAAAAAAGTTACAAAGCATCACCAGTAAGTTTCCGGCCATCGCCGCACTGGCTCTGATCGTGCTCGCCTGGTATCTGCTCTGTGTATCCGGGCTGGTTCCGGCTTATATGCTGCCCTCCCCGGTCAATGTGGCAAAAGCACTGATCTCTGACATGCCGCTGATCCTGATGCACGCCAGATATACGTTGCAGGAAGCCTTCTACGGACTCTGCATCGGTATCCTGCTGGCCTTTGTCAGTGCCACCCTGATGGATCGCTTTCTCACCATCAACCGGGCATTTTATCCGCTGATGGTCATTACTCAGACGATTCCGACCATCGCCATTGCACCGGTTCTGGTACTCTGGATGGGCTTTGGCATGGCACCGAAGGTCGCCCTGGTGGTCATCACCACCTTTTTTCCGATTGCGATAGGTCTGCTGGACGGTTATAAAAGTGTCGATCCTGATGCAGTGAATCTGATGCGCGCCATGGGTGCCACCAAATTCCAGATTTTCCGGCATCTGAAATTTCCATCCGCCTTAAACCAGTTTTTTTCCGGTCTGAAGATTTCTGCTTCCTACGCCGTTGTCGGTGCTGTGGTTGCAGAGTGGCTGGGCGGATTTAACGGACTCGGTGTCTATATGACCCGTGTCAAAAAGGCATACTCCTTTGACAAAATGTTTGCCGTCATTATTTTTATCGTAATCATCAGTCTTCTGCTGATGCTCGCAGTCAACATTATCAGAAATCTATCCATGCCGTGGATAAGAACAGAAAAAGAGGGAAATGAAACATGAAAAAAGATTATTTAAAGAAACTTGCCGCTGTGTCTGTGGCTGCCGCTATGGTATTTTCCATGGCTGCCTGCGGAAACACCGACACAGGCAACCATGCAGGAAATGCTTCTGAAAGCTCTTCCGCTGCTGCGGAAAACACTTCCAAAAAGGATAACAAAGATCTGACAAAAATCACGTTCTGTCTGGACTGGACACCGAACACCAACCACACCGGTCTGTATGTGGCACAGCAGATGGGATATTATGAGCAGGAAGGTCTGGACGTTCAGATCGTACAGCCGCCAGAGGACGGTGCTGCTCTGATGTGTTCCGCAGGTCAGGCTCAGTTTGCCATTGAGGCACAGGACACCATGGCAGCATCCCTGGACTCTGATGCCCCGCTTGATATCACAGCTGTTGCTGCTGTATTACAGCATAACACATCCGGTATCATGTCCCGTAAAGGTGACGGCATTGATACACCGGCCGGCATGACAGGCAAGACTTACTCCACCTGGGAATCTCCGATCGAGCTTGCTACTCTGAAGACAGTTGTCAACGAGGATGGCGGTGATTTCAGCAAAGTAAAACTGATTCCGAACGACATCACAGACGAGCCGGCTGCACTGGCTGCTCATCAGACAGATGCCATCTGGGTATTCTACGGCTGGGGCGGCATCAACGCAAAACAGGAAAATACAGACTGTGATTTCTTCTTCTTTAAAGATATCAACCCGGTATTTGATTACTACACACCGGTGATCATTGCAAACAATACGTTCTTACAGGAGCATCCGGATATTGCAAAGAAATTTCTGGAAGCAACACAGAAAGGTTATGAATATGCAGTCCAGAATCCGGTAGATGCAGCAAACATGCTGATTGCAGGCGACAACACCGGTTCCCTGAAAGGTTCTGAAGAGCTGGTTCAGGCTTCCCAGCAGTATATTTCCGATCAGTATATTGCAGATGCAGCCAAATGGGGCTTCATTGATGCAGACCGCTGGAATGCATTTTACAGCTGGCTGGCAGAAAATAATCTGACATCCACAGATCTGACCGGCAAAGGATTCACAAACGACTATCTGGGAAATTAAAATGGCATTATTAAAAGCAGAGCATATTACAAAAACATATGGTCAGCGCACGATCATCAAAGACATCAACATTGAACTGCATCAGGGCGAGCTGGTCTGTCTCCTGGGCGTCAGCGGTTCCGGAAAGACAACGTTATTCCACATTCTCTCCGGACTGACCACTCCTGATGAAGGGCATGTCTATCTCAATGACCGGGATATCACTTCCACTCCCGGCCAGATCAGTTACATGCTTCAGAAAGATCTGCTGCTGCCACACAAGAAAATCATTGATAATGTGTCACTTCCGCTTATTTTAAAAGGAATGAAGAAAGCAGACGCCCGGGCAAAAGCAGATCCGCTCTTCGCAGAATTCGGACTGGACGGTACCCAGTATCAGTACCCGAGCCAGCTCTCCGGCGGTATGCGCCAGCGTGCCGCACTGTTGCGGACCTATCTGTCGTCCAATGGTGTCGCACTGCTGGATGAACCATTTTCCGCACTGGATACTATCACAAAATCCAACATCCACAAATGGTACCTAAACATCATGACGCATATCAACCTGTCCACGCTTTTTATCACCCATGATATCGATGAAGCAATTCTGCTCTCGGATCGTATCTATATACTGAACGGTACGCCGGGTGAAATCAAGGACGAGATCGTGATTCATGAGCAGAAACCGAGGCCTGATGATTTCTATCTGACGGAAACGTTTCTGAATTACAAACGCGACATTATCAGTCGACTTTAGTTTTTTTATCTTTTTATAAGAAAAAGTTGAAAACGGAAACCAACACAGACACGGAGCATTTTCCTATCGTCTGCGTTGGTTTCCGTTTTTTCATCGGCGTGAACATATATGTCAAAAGTTATAACATAACATCACTGTGTCCGTTTTCTTTTATTTCGTTCAGTTCCATTATATCCGTTTAGATGGCATCCAGAGCCTGTGCGAGATCTGCAATCAGGTCTTCCTTGTCTTCGAGACCACAGGACATCCGCACCAGTCCCGCCGGAATTCCGGCTGCCTCCAGCTGCTCATCTGTCATCTGGCGGTGTGTAGATGTCGCCGGATTCAGACAGCAGGTTCTTGCATCAGCCACATGTGTCTCGATGGCTGCCAGTTTCAGATGCTTCATAAATTTTTCTGCTGCTGCACGGCCGCCTTCCAGTTCAAAGGATACGACACCACAGCCACCCTTCGGCAGATATTTCTGTGCCAGTTCATAGTATTTGTCTCCCGGAAGTCCACTGTATGTTACACGCACTACCTTTGGATGGTTTGACAGAAATTCTGCCACAGCCTGTCCGTTTTCCACATGACGCGGCATACGCACATGCAGGGATTCCAGACCGAGATTCAGATAAAATGCATGCTGCGGAGACTGGATGCTTCCCAGGTCACGCATCAGCTGTGCCGTACATTTTGTGATAAACGCTCCAGCCTGTCCGAATTTTTCTGCATAAGTGATTCCATGATAAGATTCATCCGGTGTGCAAAGTCCCGGGAATTTGTCCGCATGTGCCATCCAGTCAAAATTACCGGAATCTACGATGGCTCCACCTACTGCAGCACCGTGCCCGTCCATATATTTTGTCGTGGAATGAGTTACAATATCTGCCCCCCATTTGAACGGATTACAGTTTACCGGTGTCGGGAACGTATTATCCACGATCAGCGGCACTCCATGTGCATGTGCTGCTTTTGCAAATTTTTCGATATCCAGAACTGTCAGTGCCGGGTTTGCAATCGTCTCACCAAATACAACTCTTGTATTATCCCGAAATGCTGCATTCAGTTCTTCTTCTGTGCAGTCCGGTGCTACGAATGTCGCTGTAATCCCCATTTTTTTCATTGTCACTTCGATCAGATTGAACGTTCCTCCATAAATAGCGGAAGACGCTACAATGTGGCTGCCACACTCGCACACATTAAATAGTGCGAAAAAGTTTGCTGCCTGTCCGGAAGATGTCAGCATTGCTGCGGTTCCACCTTCCATCTCTGCGATTTTTGCTGCTACCGTGTCATTGGTCGGATTCTGCAGACGGGTGTAGAAGTACCCGGTATCTTCCAGATCAAATAATCTGCCCATTGCCTCACTGGTTTCATAGCGGAAGGTGGTGGACTGAACGATCGGAATCTGTCTCGGCTCACCGTTTCCCGGACGATATCCCCCCTGTACACAAGTTGTGTCTAATCTGTACTTACTCATTTTTTTGTTCTCCTTTTTCTATACTGTTTATTCGCTGCGTTTGTTCATCGTCAGGATCGGTACCAGATGATTGTATACCAAAAACGTAATGACCACGCTGATCATCGCCTTTACAAAAGTAAATGGCATATTGAAGACGATCAGACTTTGCAAGATGCTTTTTACTCCCGGAAAGATTGCCTGATAAGCGGCCAGGATCGTGTCTGCCGGCATGAAATTATAATATACCGGATAAACCACAAAATAGTTCGATACCACACTGACTAAAGCCATTAAAATGGCACCCAGGACTGCTCCTCCACAGGCACTCTTTTTTGATTTCTTTTTCTTATATAATAATCCTGCCGGCAGGATAAATACTGCATTCAGAATAAAATTTGACAGTTCTCCGACTCCACCGGTAGATGTGACAGTCAGATGAAGCAGATTTTTGATCAGTGCGATGATAATACCACCTGCCGGACCAACTGCGAGACTTCCGATCAGTGCCGGGAAATCAGACAGATCCATTTTAATAAATACCGGCATCAGCGGAACACTGAATTCCATAAACATCAGTAAATAGGCGATTGCAGACAATACGCCCACGATCGCCATTTTCGCAATATTGGATTTTGCCGGTTTATTTGCTTTTGTTTTCATAACTTATAAATCTCTTTTCTCTCTATCGTTTTTTCTTTTTGGACCGAATATGACTGATAAACACCAGCGCAGTAAAAATAATGGCGAGGAAATAACCGATTGCGCCTAATGCCGGTATTCCCAGCAGTTTCGGTTCCATATTTGTGGTGCATATAATACTGGAACTGATCAGCAATGCCATGATCAGAAATCCCATAACCAGGCGCCGCACCAGTGCATTCAGCATCAGCGTCAGATCATCTGTGGCATGCAGATCCAGATTGATACTGGTCTGCCCATGCATATAACTGCGCAGCAGATCGGAAATATAGGACGGGATCTTAATCCCCTTCTGCAATGCCTGCCACACTTCCTTCGCACCAATGTGCAGTTCCTCTTTCATATTAGAAGTGGAAAACCGGTTTCCTGACATCCGTGCCGCCGCCACCTGCACCACATTGATATCCGGGGCGATTTCTGCAATGACACCCTCTATGGTTGTCAACCCGCGTACGAGCATGGTCAGACTGTGAGGCATGGATACTCTGTTTTCTTTCATAATATCCATCAGATCCTGCATCAGCGTTCCCATATTCAGTCCGCCAAAATTTGCATTGCCATATTTGGTCAGCCAGTCTCCGATATCCGAATACAGCAGTTTCTGATCCGGCTTGTCATGAAAATCTCCCAGTGAAAGTACGGCTTCCACGATCAGACTCACATCATTCGTAGCCACTCCTTTGATCACTTTTCCTAACAACACCTGATCACGCTGGGAAAACCGCCCCATCATCCCCATGTCGATCCAGACAATTTTTCCGTCCCGGATACGCATGTTACCCGGATGTGGATCCGCATGGAAAAATCCGTCTTCCATTATCTGTTTCACATAGTTGTCTGCCATTTTAGAGCCGATCTCACACAAATCATAGCCCGCTTCCAGCAGTTTTTCTTTTTCATCCACTCCGATACCGTCAATGTACTCCATCACCAGCACCTGGGTGGTCGTATATTCCCGATACAGCATCGGGCTTGTGACAAATGCCACATTTTTGTTCAGTCGCGCAAACTCTTCCATGTTCGCAGCTTCTGCCAGGAAGTTCATCTCATCCTGCGCTACTACCCACATTTCATCCAGCACCTGATTCATATCCACCAGACCGGCCATATTGATTGGCGGCATCAGTTTGACAGCCCGATGCAAAAATGCGATGTCCCGGGACATGGTCTCGTAAATGCCCTTGCGTTGCACTTTTACTACTACTGTCTCACCGCTTTTCAACTTTGCTTTATGCACCTGTGCAATGGATGCCGAACCGATAGGAGTTTCCTGAATTTCTTCAAACACGTCCTCCAGCTTCGTACCGTAAGCATGCTCAATGACCTCACGGACTTCTGAAAATGGCATCGGTGTCACTTCCGATCTCAGACGCATAAATTCGTCACAGATTTTTTTCGGAAAAATATCAGAGCGCATGGACATAATCTGGCCCAGCTTAATATAAGTTGGGCCAAGATCCTCCAGGATAAGGCGCAGCTTTTCCGGCGTTACCCCCCTGGCAATTTGATGTTTGTGTATGACTGAAATTATTTCCCGTAAACGGGTTCCGTTTGATTCTTTTTCACTCATATTTTCCTATTATCTATTCCAGTAAAGCTGTCAAAACAGTCTCTACACTTCGTCCGGTGCTTCCTCTTCATCATCCTGCGCCGCATCCGCAGCTTCTTTCTGGGCAATTGCGTCTTTCAGAGCTGCGATCTGCTCCGGGGACATTCCTTTTAATACATCAGCCGGATCTTTTTCTTCGTCTTTTTTGAATGTCTGTTTTACATTATGCTTTAACTCCTCATTGAGCACTTTTCCCTGCTCAACCGTCAGTTCGCCTTTTTTAACCAGATCATCCAGAATTTCTTTGGATTTTTCTGCAGTCGTAGCTGCTGCGCCAATACCTGCCAATAAGATTTTTTTCATGCTGTCACTAATTTTTTCCATAATGAAATTCTCCTTTCTATCATACCTGCGGAACATCCCGCAACGTATCTTTTGATCCTAGAACAAAAGTATACACCAGATACTGTTATTTTGCACCTGTTTTATCTTATTTTTTGTGATGGGTCAGCCCTGTTACTGTTCTCACGTAACACTGCAACGTTACTTCTGCATCTCGTATCCATAATGTTCAAAATAAAATCCGAGTTTTGCATTGATCTTATCCCGCAGCCGCGGTGTCAGTTCAAATTTGTTCTTTTTGTAATTCTTCTGACTCTCCAGATATGCGTCAAAGTAAGGTTTTGCCTCCTCAAATCCGTCAATCCCCAGATGTTCATAGATCAGCTTTACATATCCCTTCGGATCCTTGCAGAAATCCTCATATTTGATATCGATATGATCCTGCGGCGGCATTTCTTCCAGTTCCCGGAAAGCTTTCTTATAAATTCGTTCAAACAGATCAATCGTCACGTCCTCGATCACTTCATATGGTGCCGGATCATTCAGGCAGAACAGCCCCATCTCCTTGGTAAACATATTGATGGTGGACATGACAACCGTGTACGGATTTCGGTAAATATTGATGAATTTTGCACCCGGATAGCAGCGCTTCAGAGCACCGATCCTGCAGGTATTCTCCGGGCTTTTCAGTAAAAGCTGTCTGCCGCCATACAGATATGTGACCTTCTTCAGAATGTAATCATAGGCTTTGCGCCATTCCTGCTGCCGCTTTTCATCCTGTTCATCAATAAAAGCTGTCTCAATGTATTTGACACCATTGCCGCCATCCGGGAATACCAGCATATGGCTGATGGCCTGCGTAGAAATCGTTGCCTGGGCAAATACTTCCTCCATCGGAAGATCCAGTGTATATTCCAGATTATCCATCGGCCGCGCTCCCTGCAGCAGTTTTTTCTGAGCTTTTGCAAGGATTCCTTTCATGAAAATACAATTGCTGAACGTCACGGTACGCACCGGATCAAACCATCCAAACTGTGGATCCCTGGTCAGCAGATTCTGTAAAAATGTCGTTCCAGAACGCCAGTAACCAACGATATATACCGGATCTTTTTTTATCTTTGTCCGCTTGATTGGAACATAAAACACCAGCCATTCCAGAAATGCCGGAATTGCCAGAATGGAAGAAACCGCCGTGATCAGCCGCACCTGGCCTTTATTTTCCTCTGTGATCGGATTGCTTCGCTTCAGGCGGATCCAGTTGTCTAACCGGCAGCCCATCAGATTGTGTGATAGATTGATCTTTTTTCCCATAGTATCTTGCACTTCCTTTTTCTAATAATCATATACAATGAAAAGAACACAGCCCTCGATATCTTCCATATAATGAAAACTCTGAAGTCCCGGACAGTATTTTGCGATTCCGTATTCTTCCACAAAATACTGCATGGCCTGTTCATACAGATCTACACTGGCAAATTTTACCTGCATCATTTCTTCTCTGTTATTATATGCAGTTCCAAACAAAGCCCCGATGACATCCTGATTCCATTCGGTAATATAACGGCCTTCGTGCACATAATAATTATCTTTTACCGCTGTACATTCCGGCAGCGGAATCCTGCTGTCCGGTGTATGGGACTGCATAATATCTGCTGTGGTAGCCCCGAAATAATTGTAGTCCACATATTTGGAAAGCACAGATTCTTTCTGTTCCGACTGTCGGGACAGATACTGGGAATTGCCCCAGGTAGTATCCATATAATAATATGCTCCGTCCAGCTGCACCAGATTCCATGCATGCGGTCCGTCACTGACATTTCCGATGACTGTCGTACAGGAAACCCCCAGTTTTTCCAGCAGATACTGCGTCGCATAGGCATATCCCTGACAAATGGTTTCATGATTCAGAAAAACACTGATGATGTTCTGGTTATCTGCGGAATCTTCCACATAATCCACTTCGTCGATGAGCTTTTCAAACACATAAAGCGCTTTTTCATAATCACTGCCTTCTTTCGGTGCATCCGCCAGCATCCGGTCCGCTTCCTTATCAATCGCCTTCTGTGTCTTCTTCTGTTCTTCCGCTGTCATGCTGTATTCCGGGGTGATTTCAATGGCTGTGATCTCATCATCCCTGCTGTATGTCACATAGGAAAACTGCTTCAGCCAGAACAGATCACAGTAATCATACCGCACCGCCAGATATGCAAGCTCCATCTGCTCCACATCTGTGGTAGCAATCTGTACTTCCTTTTTCCGGTGTACGATCGCATATAAGATTTCATCATATACAAGTTTCGTCGCATCATCCAATGTGTTGTATGCATATTTGTCCTGCGAAACCGTCTTTACCTGCAACGGATTGTTCCCGGTAACCATTTTTTCCACCCGGTCTGCCACTTCCGTCATATCCGCTTTTTTGTCTCCGCAGCTTCCAAGCACCAGTACCATACAGCTGATGAGCAGCACAATGCCCATCCGTCTGTAAACACACATTTTTTTCTTTCTCACTCAGTTGTCCCCGTTCTTTCTATCATAGACAGCACAGACACTCACGATGTTCACACGCACCATGAGTGAACTGTAACCCATCTTTGTTATTGCTTTTTTTTCTGTTCACTTTTATAATAGATCTTAAATGGTTATCATACCACAATCATACATTTTTGTGAACAGGAGATTCCGCATGATTGCATTGAAAATCACCGAGATCGGTACTTTTATCAATAAACTGTTAAAGGACGGCATGTGTGACCATTTTCTGCTTCAGGAAGCAGTGATCACCCAGGCTGCCACTTATACCATCGACGGCTCGTTCCATCCGGATTACTATGAACCGGAAGAACTGGACACGCTGCATCTGCAAGATCTGTCCTACCTTCCGTTTTCCCTGCTGCGGCCGAGCTGCCTGAAAATAATGCAGGGCAAAAAGAAACCCTTGTTTTTTAAGTTCGTATTTCTGCTTTCCCCGGAAAACCAGGAAAAGACTATCACACGTTCCGGCACCGATTTTACATCCAAAGACATCAGCGGTATGTATGTGCATTTCACTTATAAAAATGAAGTGCTGACCTGTACCACAGGTATATCCTACCGGCTGTTTTCCCTGGACAAGTCTTTGGAACAGGAATGGGACCGGCTCGTTCAGGTATTTCTGCGTCAAAATGGCATCGCTGCAGAAGCGGTCAGCTGACCGCTTCTGCCAGCTCCCGGAAAAATAAGATTGCTGTTCCGGCAAAGATGCACAGATCCGCGACGTTATAGATAAGTTTTCTCAAACAGGCCAGCGGCACACGAAACTGCAGGTAATCTGTCACATATCCATGTACAAACCGCTCCAGCAGATTAGCCAGTCCACCGCCAAGAATCAGAGCAAGACCCCATTTTCCTGCTTTTTCTCCTTTCAATGTCAGCAGGAACAAAAATACCACCGCAAGAAAACTCACTACCACAACGCCAATGATTTTTACCAGCATCGGACGTTTTCTTAACGTATCATTTGCCATACCATAATTGTGATATTTTCGTAGACGGACACCACATTTTCCCCATTTCTGTCCATCTTCTTCCACATTTTGATTGATATAACGGCGGATCAACAGCTCCGCCAGACAGATTGCCACAATCACAGCTACATAGATCATGTCGTCTCTTCTCCTTTTTCATTCTTTCCGGATAGTTCCAGTTCTATACTGCGATATACGTCACGGAATGGCAGTCCGGTGCTTCGTGCAATCGCTGCCACACTGTCATATTCCAGTGTCAGCACCTTTCCCTGCTCTTTCTGCAGACGTTTTACTGCCACTTTGCCAAAGGAACTTTTTTTCTGGTCGGTCTCCCGGTGCAGGATGCTCCGCTGCATGATCGCATGTCGGATTCCGATAGCTGTCGTTTCCGCAAAAATGATCTGCTCCATCCGTTCCCGGTCATCCGGATGGCACAATACCGTCAGCAGATACGCCGGCCGGTTTTTCTTCATATAAATTGGCATATAACTGACATCCCGTGCCCCTTCCCGCATGAGACGTTCCATCGTATAACCAAGCACTTCTCCGCTGCAGTCATCAAGATTGCATTCCAGTTTGCAGATCTCATCTGCGGAAGTCCATGCAGATACATCCATTCTTCTGTACTTGTCAGCGTCTGTACACACTGCTCCCTCAGAATATACCGCGAAATCTTCTGATACGTTTTTTACCTGTCCTGTTTCATGATCCGGCTGTCCTGATTTCACAACTTTTCCGGGTACATTTTGATCTGATCCTGGTTCTGATCTTTGTTCTTCCTTTTCCACAGATTTGAGTGGTATGAATTTTGGCTCTGCCGAATCCGGCGTCAGTAATTCCAGTTCCGCCCTCTTCGGTGTCAGAACTTCCGGTCTCATCTGTCTGGCCACAGAATTTCTGCGGAGCAGCACAACACGAAGGCGGGCCGGCTCTCCTTCCGAAGATACACCGTTTCCGACTCCCTGACTGATCATCTGATACTGTTTCGGCAGATGACGTACAATTTTACACGCTGCCAACAGTGCCGCTGCTTCCGGTGTTACCCAGGCTCCATCCCGCTCCATCCGCTGCAATGCAATACCTGTATCCATCAAAATGTACAGTGTCTCCGGCAGCGGCACCTGTTTTTTGCCATCCTGCGTTGTGATACATTCAAATCCTTCATATAATACCGGACAGATCACCTCACCGATCTGCAACTGTTCCATTCCGATTGCTGTGGTCATCATCGCGATCACACCGTCAAAATCTCTTTTGGAAAAACGAAGTTCTTCCGGTTCCACATGTTCCACCGTTGCTTTTGCATTCAGCCAGATCCCGTATGCACGGGCAAATAGTCGTTCCGCATCCGCAGGCAGGGCAAACTCATGGATCCGTTCCTGCATATTGTGAAGCATCTCCTGTCTTGCTGCTTCGGAGCAGGACAGTTTCCGCAGTCCGGCCACCAGTTTTCTCGCAGCTTTCCCCTCCGGCATCAAATCCAGCAATGCTTCTGTCAGCATCCGGGCACTCAGCCCCTCATAACATTCTATATAAATACTCTGTTTCATTTGTATAACCTCGCTTCCACCATTTATTTCCGGTTTCTTATGCTGCTTTTAGTATAAGATAAAATGTAAAAAAACGCTAACATTTTTTGTACACCGGCACAATACCCAAGCAAAATTGTATGATTACCTTTTGGTGATGGATAAATTGCATAATTTCGCAAGAAAAATTTATAAATCATTGTGAACACTTATGCACGCACATTTGCTATTATAATAACTGTAAAAACCCCCAATACATTATAAGTTTTTTGCTACCCCCATAGTAAAAAATACCTTCTCCTTAAAAGACAGCCGTTCGGATTTGGCTGTCTTTTTTTTGTATTTTTTCAGAGTTCTCTCAACCGCAACAGTGCATCATACACATTCAAGGTACCATATCCATACACAGGGCTTGGATAAACACGTTCCTCGTCCCGTCCGGCACCACGGATCAGCAGGTTTTTCAATTCTGTCGTATTCAGATAGCGCATATTATTTTCCACGATCCCCCACTGAAACATCTGAGCACAGGCTCCTGCCGTCAACGCTGCACTGATGCTTGTTCCGCTGCGCAGTTCATACTGATCTGGCAGCACCGGACCAGTCACATTTACACCGGGAGCGATCAGATCCGGTTTTACGGCATTCAAACCGGAAAATCCCCGTCCGGAATCCGGATAAATACTCCCGCCCACTGCCTGATAAGCCCCTGCTGTAATCGCTACCCGGGACATGCCTGGCATCGTGATCGTTGTATCCGGACTGGAGCGCAGGAAAAATACCTCACCACTTAAAAATGCAGACAGAGGCAGCCAGCAGCATATGTTTCCGCTGAGTACCAGATCCCCCTGTACTTCCACACTCCAGATTCCGGCAAGTGGGTTTTCAAATCGCAAACTGATCAGCTGCATGCTGTTTCGTGTTCCAACGATGGCATATTCCACCGTCAGCCGTGTCTGTTCAAATAAAAATGTATACGCTTGCCTGCTTCCGGGGTAGACCACAGTCTTCGGAAACCGTTCTCCCGTAGGTGAAATGACGGAAACCTGATAAATCTCAGGAACCGTGCTCCACATTTCCATCTGAAACCCGCGCACCCGTTCTTCCACAGACAACTCAATGATTTCTGATCCGCCCTGTATCACATTCCGCTTTTCATGGTGTCTCTGGTTTGCCTCATTCCCAGCTGCAACCACCACCGCCCTCTGCCGTCTGCGTCCCAGTTCATCGCACTGTACCGACAATGGCTCCTCTCCCGTATGATTTCCAAGACTGCCACCCATTCCGATACAGACCACCAGCGGAAGCTGTCGTTCATAAGCAAAACGATTCAGCCAGGCGAGTCCCAGCATCAGATCATTTTCCTGATAGCATTCCACGCCATCTGCTATAAAATAGTAGTCCCGCAGATACTTTTTTGCCTGCTTGCACTTTACAACTGCGATGTGTGCCAGCGGCGCCGCTCCGGAAAACTCTGCCCCTGCATCCGCACTTCCACAGGCAACCCCTGCCAGAAAAGTTCCATGCCCACTTTCGTCCCGCTCCGGTACAATGCTCTGCGGCTGTTCCGCCTGCAGCGCGGCATTGATCTCCTCTTCCCCATAAAAAGCACCATACGCCATTCCATTTGGCGGAGGACCTTCCATCTGTGTCTGATCCCAGATACCAAGGATTCGTGTACTTCCATCCACATTTCGAAAAGCCGGGTGTTCATAATTGATCCCGGTATCCACAAACCCGACCAACACACCCTGTCCCTGCAAATCCAATGCTGCCGGATTCTGCAACCGTATCATCCCACTGACTTCCAACGCAGTCATATCCATAGGTGTCAGGCAGTGCGGTATCGTCAGATACGGATAATCCTGCAGATTCAGCTCCGGTGCCCGTTCCCTTCTGTAAAAGCCAATATCATAAGTATCATCCACTTGTTGGATACACTCCGGGGCTCCCATAGAATAACCGCCGATATAATCCAGAATCAGATCATAATACTCATTTGAATAGACTGCTTTTTTACAAAGTTCCTCGTCCAACCTGTGTCTCCCGAAAACTTAATTGCTTATTTTTAATAAAATATGCAATGCCAGTGAAAACGTTTCTCTCAAAATCCTATCAAATGAAAAAGAACGTACCAAGGGAAAATTAGTTACTTTTCCTGGTACGTTCTTTTGAAGATTTTACCTTTATATATTCAAATGGATTCCTTCCCAGCAGATCACTCCACAACCGCCAACCCATATGGTTGGTTTTCCATCTGCCATCCGCACTTTCGTATAGACTTTTGACGGACGATGCATGTGCTCTCCCTGAAGGAAACAATTCATCTGATTTACCTGAATCATTCCTTTTTGATACAGATAATAGGTCAATCCACCGTTCGATGTTCCGGTCGCACATTCCTCCGGAATATCATACAACGGTGCATAATTACTGCAATATGCTGTAATTTGTTCTGTTTTCGGCAGATTCAGACAGGACATATGTACCCCTACCACATCCAGTTCTTCTGAAATTCTGCTGATTTCTTCTTCATGCTGCACAGCCTGCAACAGGTCATCCCTGCTTTTGACGCACACATGAATATCTCGCAAACCAGATTTCACGATACGGACTTCCATAGTTTCATCCAGAGCTGTTACGTCAAGCTCATACGCATCACAGATACGTTGCACCATCTTCGGTTCCAGCTTCTGCTGAAGCTCCGGTGCGTCCATTTCCATCCAGATGATTCCCTCCGAAACTTCCACCGTCAGCTGCGCTTCGGTTGTGACCAGCTCATACACACCATCTCCAATCACACCTTTCTGATACAGATACGAAAAAGATGCGATTGTTGCATGACCACACAACGGAACCTCCGCTGCCGGAGTAAAATACCGAATGGCAAAACTTCTGTCATTCAGACGAGTGATAAATGCGGTTTCAGAGAAATGCAGCCTAGCTGCGGCCTGTTGCATCTGTTCATCAGTCAGATGCTTCGGCTTTTCCCCGTCGCAATCCTGATGCCGGTTCTGTTCTTTTAAACAGAGCTCTTCATTCAAATATACGACACCTGCGGGATTTCCTCCCTCCGGATGTTCCGAAAACCCATTGACTACGTTTACTCTCATGGTTTCCTTTTATCTTCCCTTTCCATTCTTTTCTTCCGGAGTTCTCACCTTTTTTTGCTTCCCCTGCTGGCAAAAAACTCGGAAATAATCGAAGAAGCTACAATCACTGAACCACCGACAACCAATTGCCAGTATAATGGATCTCCCAACATGAGCACCGCCAGCAATGTGGCGAATACACTCTCAAAGGATAATAATATACCGCTTGTTGTGGTAGATACCCGCTTCATACCGTACAGACACAGGAAATATGGAATGATAGAGCACAAAATTGCCAGGAAGAAAAATGCACCAAATGGCAATGCTATGGTACCGATCACCTTAAAGCTTCCGCTGAACAGTGTTGCAATCCAGGCAAGTACTGCCACCGTTCCCATCTGTGTCAGATTCAACAGCCAACCATCATACTGTTTACTGAATTTCGACGAGTATACAATGTGTACAGCATAGGAAAGTGCACATCCGGCACTGAGCAGATCACCTTTATTAAAGGAATCCAGCCCATTTGCCAGCAGAAGACAGATTCCAACCATACAGATTACAGATGCAAGTACATCGCTGCCTGTCGGTTTTTTTCTTCTTATAATAAGATACACGATCGGAAGTATTATAATATAAGAAGCTATAATAAACGATGACTTGGAAGCCGATGTATACTGAAGTGCAACTGTAAATAAAAAGAATTCAAAAAACATTGCGGTTCCCATTTTCATTCCTGAAAACAGGAGATCTTTTGTGTAATGTTTGAATTTAGGTATACATATTACTGCAAGTATGATTGCAGCAAATGAAAATCGAAATGCAAGTAATACAGAAGGTGGCACTTCGGCCACCAACTGTTTTACGGCTATGTAAGCGGTGGCCCACAGAAATGCAGAGGCCACGAGGGCCAAGCACCCTATGAGACGACCTTTTTTCATGATTTATTTAAATCCTCTCTTAACCATGTCTGTTACTGCAAATGTTGCAACATCATCTGCATATTTACCAGCACCAAAACCGGCATCATAACCAAGTTCTTTTGCAAGTTCATGTGTAATACGTGCACCACCACAGCAAACGATATATTTATCACGAAGTCCCTCAGCCTCAAGAAGCTCGATCAGATTTGTTAAGTTCTGAATATGAACATCTTTCTGAGTAACAGTCTGAGATACCAGCAGTACATCTGCATGTAACTCTTTTGCTTTCTCGATAAATTCTTCGTTTGGAATCTGAGATCCAAGGTTATATGCCTCGATCATCTCATAACGCTCCAGACCATAATGTCCGGCAAATCCTTTTCGGTTCATAACTGCATCGATACCTACGGTATGAGCATCTGTACCTGTGGAAGCACCTACTACTACGATCTTTCTGCCGAAGTGCTCTTTGATATATTCATTCACTTCATCCATAGACATTGTCTCTTCTTCTACTGTCTGTACATGGATATCCGTGTAGTTTACTGTGTGAACGCAGCTGCCGTAGCAAACGTAGAATGTAAATTCTGTATCCAGAGCATGGTGATATGCTACGTTGACATCTTCCAGTCCCATCAGTTTGCAAAGCTGTCTTGCTGCTTCTTCTCCGCGCTCATCATCTTTGATCGGTAATGTAAAGCTTAACTGCATTTTACCATCATTCATGGTGTCGCCATACGGTTTGATTTTGGTCAGATCCAGAGTTGTATCGAAATCTGCCTTGCTCATATTGTAAAGTCCACTCATCGCTTAGACCTCCTTTTTCATCAGAGTAATAAACGGGTTGAAGTAATTATCATCTTTTACTACAACGCCATCCAGACCTTTTCCGCCATCTTTCGGACGTTTAATGTCTGCGAAAATACCCTGTTCCAGTGTTGCAAACAGACCCTGATGCTCAATCTCTACAAGCAGGTCAGTTGCTTTCTGAAGTACTTCATTAGCACGTGACTGAATGATTCCGCCCTCTTTGAATTCAAGCTCTGAGCCGAAATCTTTCATTGTACGGAAAATATACTGTGCATTCTCGATAGCCAGTGCACGGTCTGACATAAACGGTGTATGGATTGCTTCTGTCATCATACCAAGTAAGTGAAGTCTCTGTCCTGTCATAATGGTTACTGCATTAAATAATGCATCCTGTACATGACCACGGAAAATATTACCTGTCATAAACTTTGTAGGCGGCATGTATTTTAACGGTGCTTTCGGGAAGATCTCTCTAGCCATCTGCGCCTGTGCTAACTCATACAGGAATCCATTCTCTACATCCGGTGAAATCTCGAATGCATGTCCAAGACCCTGCTGTTCTTCCGGCAGACCAGCCATTAATGCAAACTGCTCATTCAGGAACTGAGAAGCAAGTACAGTATGTGCTTCTTCTACAGCATCAGCAGTTGTCAGGTAGTTATCCTCACCTGTGTTAATGATAACGCCGGCAAAACCATTGATGATACGTGAGAAATACTGGTCAACCAGTGTTCTCTGCATGTTGATATCACGGAACAGGATACCATATAAAGCATCGTTCAGCATAACATCCAGACGCTCTAAAGCTCCCATTGCTGCGATCTCCGGCATACATAATCCGGAACAGTAGTTACAGAGACGGATATATCTGTTTTCTTCCTCTCCTACTTTATCAAGGGCTGCTCTCATGAGACGGAAGTTCTCCTGTGTCGCATAAGTACCACCAAAACCTTCTGTAGTTGCACCATATGGTACATAATCCAGTAAGGACTGTCCGGTTGTACGGATAACTGCGATGATGTCAGCTCCCTGTTTTGCGGCTGCAACAGCCTGTGTAATATCTTCATAAATGTTACCTGTAGCAACGATCAGATAAAGGAACGGACCCTCTTTATCTCCACCGAAGGACTCCAGATACTCATTTCTTTTTGCTACATTTCCTGATACTCTCTCTGTGGTAGCTTCTGCGATCGACCAGATAGCCGCTTTGATTTCGTCTAAGGAAGCAACCGGAAGTTTTGTCAAATCTACTTCTCCGCTGCTTACTTTCTCAGCGATTTCCTGTGGTCCTACACCAAGTGCAACCATTGCATTTCCTACATAAAATGCAACACCACCGGAAAGCACTCCTTTTTCTTTCAGATGATCCACTACTACGTTTGGAAGTGGAACCTCTACCTCATTAACACCGTCAATTCCTAACAGACGGCAAACAGCTCTTTCAACTGTAACTGTTGTATGTTCATCGATAAAAGCCTGAACATCTGCAGCAACATTATGTGCACTTGCTCTTGCTTTTGCGATTAATTCCTGGTTTAATCCAAGTTTACTCATACTTGAAAAACTCCTTTCATCTCGGTATTAAGTATCATGTCAGGCTATTTTTCACGCCATCTGTACTTAGGGTGAAAAGCAGGGAAACCCGAAGGTCTCCCGCTCTTCCATTGTTTTATGGTTTTATTATTCTATGAATGCTTAGTGATGATCACTGTGACGACGAACACGTGCCAAATCAGCCGGTTCAATTGTCATCTGCAGACCCTGCTCAAGTGCTGCTACACCAACAACATTTGCTTTTCTCTTTCCGGTACATACATCACATGTGCAATGTGGCTCATAATGTGCCGGCTCTGTATATGTTGTAATAACACCTTCGTAGTTACGAAGAATAACTTTACCAGGTGTCTGAGAAATAACATAGTTCGGCATAACTGGTGTTTTTCCACCACCGCCCGGTGCATCAACAACGAATGTCGGTACTGCATATCCAGATGTATGACCACGAAGTCCCTCAATGATCTCGATACCTTTGGAAACCGGAGTACGGAAGTGCTCTAATCCAAGAGAAAGGTCACACTGGTAAATGTAGTAAGGACGTACACGAATCTGTACTAATTTACGAACCAGGTCTTTCATTACATGTACGCAATCATTGATGCCTGCTAATAATACAGTCTGGTTTCCTAACGGGATACCTGCGTCAGCAAGTCTTGCACATGCAGCTGCAGACTCTTCTGTAATCTCGTTTGGATGATTGAAGTGTGTGTTTAACCAGATTGGATGATATTTTTTCAGCATGTTGCACAGTTCCGGAGTGATACGCTGTGGCATAACAACCGGTGTTCTGGAGCCGATACGGATAATCTCAACATGAGGAATCGCACGTAACTGGGAGATGATATACTCAAGTCTCTCATCACTGATCAGTAATGCGTCACCACCGGATAACAGTACGTCACGTACTTCCGGATGATTACGGATATACTCTAAGCACTGCTCTACCTGATCAGTCGGTACGGAACCATCTTTCTGTCCTGCGAAACGTCTTCTTGTACAATGGCGGCAGTACATGGAGCACTGATCTGTTACAAGGAACAGAACACGGTCCGGATAACGGTGTGTCAGTCCCGGTGCCGGAGAATCTGTATCCTCATGCAGCGGATCTTCCAGATCTGCAGCGGAACGATGAAGCTCTTTCTCTGTCGGGATTGCCTGTTTACGAACCGGATCTTCCGGATCAGTCGGATCGATCAGAGATAAGTAATACGGTGTAACAGCCATACGAAGTGTGCTTAAGCATTTTGCAACGCCTTCTTCTTCTTCAGCTGTCAGTGTCATGTATTTTTTCAGGTCTTCCACAGTCTCTACTCTGTTTTTTACCTGCCAGTGCCAATCATTCCATAATTCGTCTGGAACATCTTTGAATAATCCGAATTCTCTGCTTTTTCTCATGGTTTTATATCTCCTCTTGATATTTACAATATAGTTTTTGTTTCCCCAATTTTTTTATTTTCTTTAAATTATACATATTTCTGATCGAACAAGTTGCGGATTGCTTCGTTCTCTCTTAACTCCTGAAGTGTGATCTCTGCATGGCCTTTTGTATATCCATTACCGATGATCATATCAACGTCTTTTCCAACACCCTCTGCACCAAGAGCTGCTTTTGTAAAGCTTGTAGCCATGGAGAAGAAGTATACAATACCACCGTCATGAACCGGAAGGATTGCGGACATCTCGCAGTTATTTACGTTTACACAGCAGATAGATACATCATACTCTTTGCCGTCATTTGCTGCTAAAGCTTTCTCTAATACATCTACCGGAAGTGCTGCACTTGCCTGGAATGCTTTGTGGCAAACACCGAGTTTTAATAACTCATCTACACCATCCTGGCTGTAATCCATAGCTACAACACGGCCTGTCGGTCCAACACGTTTCATAGCTTCGTAGCAAACCAGTGTACCGGATTTTCCAGCACCACCAAGAACCAGAACGCTCTGACCCGGTTTTACTAATTTAGCTGTCTGAGCCGGTGCTCCAGCTACGTCTAATGCTGCCAGTGCAAGCGGCTCGCTGATGTCATCCGGAAGTTTTGCATATAATGCGCTCTCGAATAATACAGCCTGACCTTTAATATCAACACGATCGATTTCCGGATGGATCTCGATGATCTCATCAATTTTCAGTGGTGTCATGGATAAAGATACTAAGGAAGCAATTTTATCGCCAACTTTGATATCCAGATCTAAGTCTTCACCGATATAAGCAACTTTACCGATGAACATTCCGCCGGATCCTGTTACCGGATTCTGCATTTTACCACGCTCGTTAACGATTCCCAGAATCATCTCTTTGATTTTCTCTGTATCACCACCACATGCCTCTTCGATCTGTGTGAAGGAAGCAGAGTCGATATTTAAAGAAATAACATCACAGATAATCTCGTTAGAGTATTTTTTTGTCATGTCGTTATCAATTTTCAGAGCTGCCTGTGTCAGAACGCCCTGCGGCTCGATTACACGATGAATTCCGTATTTGTCACCTACTAATTTTCCCATTGTTTTCTCCTTCTAAAAATTATTCTTTCCTTATTATAATGTTACATGAAAAACAATTTCCCCAAACTGTTTTTCGGTTTGAATCACGTTTTGTTTATCTGTAAAAGGATCCAGTTGCTTTGCAATCGTATGTCAGGGTTTTTAACATTTTCATAACCGAATCCCTTTTACATTCCTTCTAACATGAATTCCCGGATATATACCGGTCTTTTTCATTCCTCTCAGATTATTTCAAACCTAAGATTTCTCTTGCTTCTGCCGGAGTAGCTACCGGTCTGCCAAGCTCTTTTGCAAGTCTTACTACTTTCTCAACCATCTCTCCGTTGGAAGCTGCAAGTTTGCCTTTTTCAATATAAACATTATCTTCGAAGCCGACTCTTACGTGTCCGCCCATCAGAATTCCCATTGTTACCATCGGATACTCAAATCTGCCGACACCGGATACAGTCCATGTGGAACCTGCCGGAATACTGTTTGCCATAAAAAGCAGATCTCTTGGTTCTCCGGAGATACCTCCGTTTACCCCCATTACAAAATCAAAATGCATTGGTGCTTTGATGTATCCTTTTTTATGAAGACGGATTGCCATGTCAACCATGCCTTTGTCGAATACTTCGATTTCAGGTTTGATTCCGTACTCGTTCATTGTATTTGCAAAATCAATGATCATATTTTCAGTATTTACAAAAATCTCATCACCGCCGAAGTTACATGTTCCGCAGTCAAGTGTTGCCATCTCCGGTCTTAAAGTTGTCGGAGCCAGACGTTCTTCGTTACTCATACCAACTGCGCCCCCAGTAGATGGCTGAATGATCACATCCGGACAAACTTCCTTAATTGCATTGATGCAAGCTTCGAAACGTTCCTTGCTCTGTGTCGGTGTTCCATCATCTTCTCTTACATGAAGATGAATAATGGAAGCTCCCGCATCGTAAGCGCTTTTTGCTTCTTTTGCAATTTCCTCTACTGTATATGGAACTGCCGGGTTATGCTCTTTTGTAACCTCAGCGCCACAGATACAAGCAGTGATAATTAATTTTTCCATAGCGTTTACCTCTCCTCTTCTTTTTCCCAATACATTATATAAAACATAAAGGGCGCTATTCACCGAAGTGCTTTTAACTGACTTCTGATGAATAGCGCCCCACGTTTTCACATGACAGTGCAAAAGCTGTCCGCCTTTGCCCCAAGTCCTTCTCCCATTACAGATCCGGTCTTTCGGCGATCCACCCCTTCACAGACAACCTTGGAAATAATGTTCCTTATCATTTGCTGCTACCCGGTAAACCGCGCCTCTATTTGATATTATGTAGTTTTTGATATTATGCTGAAATACTGTTTTTTCTGATTAAAAGTTCTTCTGTAAATTACTTACGCTGTTTGTCTTTCGGAACAACACATGTTCCGCTTGCGCGGCATACAACGATCGGCTCTTCCAGAACGTCACATGCGGAATCATTGATGTCAGGTCTCGGAGCGATCACTTTACGTGCCTCGAATACCATTTTTCTAGATGTGTTTCCAACAGATACGATCTCACCGACAGCCTCGATATAATCGCCTGCAAATACAGGTGCCATGAACTCTACTTCATCGTAAGCTTTGAACAGTCCCTCATCTCCATCATTTAAGATAAGAAGTTCTGTAGCTACATCTCCGAATAAACCAAGCATTCTTGCTCCGTCTACCAGGTTTCCGCCGTAGTGTGCATCATGTGCGCTCATTCTCAGTCTGATTACTGATTTCATGTTTTCCATTTTTCTTCCTCCTATAATACCTTCTGATGTGTGTTTTATGTTTCTTGCGAAACCGTCAACCATTAATAAGTACCTGCTGCAAATGCAGCTAATACATATTGTATAGCGCTCCACGCATCATGGATATTTAGAAAAAAGAGTGGTTTTAGGTAAAAAAAATACTATTAACAAATCAATTCCCGCTTTTAAATTAGATGCTCCGATTTGCTAATAGTGCTCCATGATATCATGACAGTACAGAAACTGTACGTCTCTGTCCCAAGCAAAGACTCAATCACGAATCATTGCTTTCGGCAACTTACTCCTTCATCTACATCATTGGAAGTGATCTTCCTTGGCATCTGCGATTACCCAATAAGCTGCGCCTCTATTGTCTGCAATATGTTGTTGTTTGTTGATATATGCATGTTACCACCTGGTAACCCCTCCTGTCAACTAGTAGTTTTGCACAAAATCAGACTTTTTCCTTTGTTTCTTTTGTATATTTCGCCGTTTTTTGTATGTCTACAATGAACATTCTTCTTTCTTACAAAGACTTTACCTGGTTAGTTATTCATATTAGACAGTATGAACCGGTGACTTTTTGGTAACCTTTCCCAGTTTTTTTTTTTACGCTTTACAAGCAGTTTTTTTTATGATACAAAGATATTAGCAATCGTAATGTCAGGCAAATATAATACGTAGGAGGTATTTTATTATGGTAGATGCGGGGTTTCTATCTATTATTCCACCGATTGTAGCAATTGTACTTGCCTTAGTTACTAAAGAGGTTATTTTCTCTCTTTTATTAGGTGTATTCTCTGGTACGATCATTTATTCAGCACTTGCAGGACTTGGTCCTTTCGGTGTTCTTTCTACCACAGTAGAAATCATGATTGACAAATTTGGAGCAAATGCGGACATGATCCTGTTCCTTTGCTTCTTAGGTATTCTCGTAATTCTTATTACGAAAGCCGGCGGAGCCAGAGCTTATGGTGAATGGGCTTCCAGTAAGCTGAAAAACAGACGAAGCGTTCTGTTCGCAACAGCATTACTTGGTATCTTCTTCGCTATCGATGATTATTTCCACTGTCTGGCAGTTGGAACAATCATGAGACCTGTAACAGACAGAACAAAAATCTCTCGTGAGAAACTGGCTTACCAGATCGACGCTATCGGTGCTCCTCTCTGTGTAATCATGCCAATCTCTTCCTGGGCTGCTTCCGTTATTTCTTATTTCCCGGAAGACGGTTCTGTATCCGGTATGGAGACATTTATTCAGGCTATTCCGCTGAATCTGTATGCAATGTTATCCATCTTCATGGTTCTTTTCTTAACACTTAAGAAAAAATCTGAATTTGGTCCGATGCTCGTAGCTGATAGACTGGCTGAGCAGGGAGTATTCTCTTCTCCGGAAGGTGATGTAACAGAAGACAACTTATCTGACTTCGAAAAAGAAAACCAGAGCGGACGTGTATGTGACCTTGTTATTCCGATCGTTGTACTGGTTATCTCCAGTGTACTCTGCATGTTATATGTAGGTGGTTTGTTCTCAGGCGAAGGTCTTTCCATCATGGAAGCATTTGGTAACACATCTGCTGCTACTGCTCTTGCACTTGGTGGTTTCTGTACATTAGTATTTACATTTATTTATTACATGTGCCGTCGCGTTCTTACTTTCAAAGAATTATTCGGCAGCATTGGTCAGGGTATCTTCACAATGATCCCGGCATGTACGATCCTGACATTCGCATGGACAATCTCCAGCGTATGCCGTGATTACCTTGGAACAGGCGAATTCGTAGCAGATGCTGTTGCTAACTCCGGTATTCCGATTATGACACTTGCTCCAATCATTTTCATCATTGCAGCATTACTTTCATTTGCAACCGGTACAGCTTGGGGTACATTCGGTATCCTTATTCCGATCGTAATCTCCATCTGTTCTGTAGCAGCTCCAAGCTTTACAATTACATGTCTGTCTGCAACATTAGCTGGTTCCGTATTCGGAGATCACTGCTCACCGATTTCTGATACCACGATCCTGTCCTCTACAGGTTCTCAGTGTAACCACTTGAAACACGTTGGTACTCAGATTCCATACGCAGTTATCGTAGCTGTATGTTGTGCAATCGGTTATGTAGTTGCCGGTGTAACAAACAGCCTGGGTCAGGGCGTAAGTACTGTTATTTCCTTAGCAGTAGCTATTGTACTCCTGACTATCGTTCTTCTGGTTGCTCCGAAGGTTTGGAAATATACACCTGAGCAGAAGGAAATCATCAACGCTGTAAAGGAATAATGTTTATAAACGAACACTTCAAATTCTCTTAACAAAGCAAAAAGAAAGAACCGATGTAGAAATACATCGGTTCTTTCTTTTTCGCATATATTTTAAAATCAATCCTGTTCATCCAGTAAATTCATCACATCGCTTTGCAATCCCAGTAAGCGACAGATCCGGAACGCATCCCTCGGACAATTTCCCTCATTCTCAACACGATACAGGCCATAATTCATATGGGACGCGATTACCGCTACTCCCTTTTGCATACCTGCATTCTGAATCTCATTTTCAACCTTAGATTCATCCATATCTTTCAGTCCTACAACCTGATAATGCGCTTTTCCATACTCAGCCACATGATCAAAATGTGTAACCAGAAGTGCTACCACATGCTTATGATTCAGATATTTTGTCACTGCACGCACCAGCGCAGCTCCCTCATGCGGATTGGTACCTCTGGAAAACTCATCCAGCACTACAAAACAGAATTCTTTTTCGACATTTTCAATCACATCCTTCATCTGGATAATCTCTGCACCAAAACTGGAGAGTCCTTTCTGTACGGACTGCAGTTCCTCGGAAATCATCTGGATATTCTCAAAAAATGGAATCTCTGCATAATCTGCATATACATAAAAACCACACATAGCAAGCACTACATTTAGCACAATGGTCTTCAGCGAAATACTCTTTCCACCCATATTTGCACCGGTGATCACCGTAGCTCCCTGTGTCAGTTCAATGGACAATGGCGTAAACTCCAATCCACGGTTCTTTAACACAGAAGCAACCCACGGATTCGTCACATTTTCCAATTTAAATGAAATGTCAGAAGCTGTATTTGCTTTTTCATTTTCTGTATTTTTATACATATTTTCAGCATTTATACCTGTCATTCCGCTGAACACCGGTTTCACTGCTTTTCCGAAATAAGTAGCGGTCAGCTTCTCCAGCAGCAAGTCCAGACGCCCTGTTACATTGGCATTATAGAGCATGGCATCCAGATACGGCTGCAGGCGCTTTGTGAGCTGTTCCCGGATGATCTGTTCTTCTTCTTCCTCTTCCAGAACAACCTGATGCCGCAGATTCTGATACTCTTTCTTTGTCTCTTCCGCCGCAATCTCCATGGATTTTTCCAGTTCCCGCTTGCGTTTCCGGATATCATCCAATTTCTCCGAATATGCTTCATAAATATAAAAACTTGGAATCCGGCGTCCGTCCGGATCCAGAATATCCAGGGCTGCTTCCAGATCCATATAGCCAAGACCCGTCATCTTTGTCTGCCCATTTACATAATTTGCTTCACTTCTGGCCTGCTCCGAATAAATCAGAAAATTCTTCATTTCAAACAGTTCAATGTCATTCAGACACATTTCCCGTGCCTTTTTTATCGTTGGCCGTACATCCTTCATCTGCATAAATATACGACGCAAATGATTGATTTCCTGCTTCAGATCCTCCTTTTTATTCATCAGCTTCTCCAGGTTGGAGAGTTCCTCCATCAGAAGATCTTTTTCTTCTGATGTATACGGTGTCATCCGACGCACCCGTTCCTGTCCGTAAGGTGACGATGGATTCAACCGGTCCAATATATATTGCAGTCCGATACTGTTTTTCTGTTCATATGTCAACTGAATCATGCTAATTCCCCCATACTTTTTCTGTACTCGTCCCTGACATTATAGACAGGCACATCAATCGCTGCAGACATCTTCTGCATAAATTCATCCTTGTCAAAATGAAATCCATAGGCCGAAAACGGATTGATCGTAACTCCCAGCAATTGCAGCGCATCCGCTACTTCAAAACGCAGCCCCTTGATCTGCAGTTTCTCATACATATCGCTGGAAAGAAGTATTTTGCTGCCATCCAGCAGCACCATCTTTTTCCCTTTCAGATCTGTATTTGACATGATGAGTGTCTTTACCATGGCATCTGTCAGTCCGCCCTGGACTACCATATATTCCGGCGGGTTTTCTGCCCCTCTCCGCCATACCTTCTCCGGTGTTATCCGCTCCTGTGGCAACACAATGTGCTCCGGATCCGTCACCGGTATATATTTCATATCATTCTGATTCCACAGTTCCTCCGGTACTTCAAACGGTGCCTGAGGCAGCTGCAGGATTTCACAGGTATATGCGGTATCCCGCACTACCGTAGCCATACTCTTGTGATAAGATGCACCGGTACACAGAATCGTACTCTGGCTGACTTTTCTGGAACAAAGACTTTTTCGTCCAAGTGCCCCGTCGATCAGAATCTTGTCCACACCATAAGGGCGGATCAACTCCGATACTTCCGCCAGCTGACTGGTCATGGATGGTCCGGCAATCTGCACAAACCCGTCTGTCCGGGCCCGGAAGATAATAATCTCTCCCATCGGTGTATAAATCCCGGTAGAACATAAAATCTCCCGCGTCGTATCACAATATTTCAATAAATCTGCTGCCGTTGCAACAATCGTTCCCTTATAAACAAAAATGCCCGGTTTCACCGTATTGGTAACCAGATCTGTGCTTTCTCCATCTCTTCCTACTGATGTAGCACCAAAAGAAACCCCGTTGCGTTTCAGCTCAGCGATCAGCTGATTCAACGTGGTTGTCTTTCCGGCATTTTTACACATTCCGATCAGGGAAACAGAATCGTAAGGTGCTACCAGTTCGTATAATGATTTCATACTTTCCTCCATAACAACTACATTTCAATCCCTTTTCTTGCCGGTACCCCTTTTTCAAATGGATGCTTCACTGCATTCATATTTGTAATATAGTCTGCCAGTTCTACCAGTTCCGGTTTCGGATTACGTCCTGTCATAACGACTTCCAGCTGCTCCGGTCGGTTTTTCAGAAAATCAACCACCATGGCCGTATCAATCAATTCTGCATTACACAGATCCAGCATCTCATCCATAACCAGCAATCTTGCATTCTGCTCCACCGCTGCCGCTTTCACCTTCTCAAACAACGCCGTATAAGCAGCCTTTGCCTCCACTTTTTCTTCCGGTGTCATCAGAAAAGAAAATCCAAAATGATGTTCTTCCACCAGTACTGTAATATTCGGAATCTTCCGTAAAATATTCATCTCACCGGTTGTACCATCCTTCAAAAACTGAGAATACACCACCGGAAATCCATTTCCTGCACAGCGGATTGTAAGACCGACCCCCGCCGTTGACTTTCCTTTGCCTGTTCCTTCATAAATGTGAACAAGTCCCTTCATGTTTCTGCTTCCTCCTTATATACCTTTCTTTCTGTGTTTTCACACAAAGACTCCTCTAAAACCTTCTCTTTTTACTACCTCAATGATAGCATGACCACACCTGTTTTACAAGGAGTATCATCTCGAAAAGAATCTGTTATCATGCAGATTTACAAGACATTTTTCAGTGATTACTTTTTGGTCTTATAAAAATTGTACAATTTTCGAATGATTTTTTATGAATGATTGTGAACACTTATGAATGAATATTTGCTATTATAATAACTGTAAAAACCCCCAATACATTATAAGTTTTTTGCTACCCCCATAGTAAAAAATACCTTCTCCTTAGAAAAGACAGCCGTTCGGATTTGGCTGTCTTTTCATTTTTCTTATTATTTTAATCTTCATTCTTTTCAGAACCGGCTATATCCGATCCTGTCCATTTTTTTCAGATATTCTTGAGCTATTCATTCTTTATTGCTTTTTCTATTGCAGTCTTCTTAATATGTTTTCCAATAATCTCAGACACATCACTAACGGTAATAAATGCAGAAATATCCACTTCTTTGATACAAAGAAAAACAGGGAACTTATTTCATTGGTCTAAAAATGGCAGGGGAAATAAGCACCTTTGCTTTTTCTCCTGCCTTGTTTCCTCCCTACTTGCAATGGAAGCTGGAAGCTTTCTTAATTTGTTCCGGATTTATCCTCCAGTTCCGGCGTTCCACGCATCTGAATCAGCGGGCCGCCTGTTTTTTCGATATAAGCCTCTGTAATGGTAACCGCACCAATATTGTCATCCTTCGGAATCTCATACATGATATCCAGCATGAATTCCTCAATGATGGAACGAAGTGCACGGGCTCCTACGTTTTTCTCTTTGGCACGTTTTGCAATGGCACGCAGTGCACCATCATCAAATTCAAGTTTTACTTCATCCATAGCCAGTAATTTCTGATACTGCTTGATGATCGCATTTTTCGGCTCTTTCAGAATCTGTACCAGCATATCCTCGGACAATGCATCCAGTGAAAACAGGATTGGCAGACGACCGATAAACTCCGGAATCATACCAAATTTGCGGATATCCTCTGTAGTCACCTGACGGAGCAGCTTCTCTTCCTTGTCATATTTATCTTTCAGATCTGCCTGGAAACCGATGGAAGCATGCTCATTCAAACGTTCTTTGATGATATCTTCCAGTCCCGGAAACGCACCACCGCAGATAAATAAAATATTGGATGTATCAATCGTTGTCATCGGAACCATCGCATTTTTACTGGTCGCACCGATCGGTACTTCCACTTCCGCACCTTCCAGCAGCTTCAACATACCCTGCTGTACGGACTCACCGCTGACATCACGCTGTGTCGCATTTTTCTTCTTTGCAAGTTTGTCGATCTCATCAATAAATACAATACCGCGTTCTGCTTTTTCTACATCATTATCTGCTGCAGTCAGAAGCTTGGACAGTACACTTTCAATATCATCACCTATGTAGCCGGCTTCTGTCAGAGAGGTCGCATCAGCGATGGCAAGCGGCACATCCAGAAGTTTTGCCAGGGTCTTAACCAGATACGTCTTACCACAGCCTGTCGGACCAACCATCAGCATGTTGGATTTCTCGATCTCTACTCCATCTGCATTTGCCTCAGTACCTGCTGCCACACGTTTGTAATGGTTGTAAACAGCCACAGACATAACCTTTTTCGCGTAATCCTGTCCGACTACATAGTCATCCAGACTTGCTTTGATCTTATGCGGTGCCGGAATCTTGCGGATATCCAGAATCGGCTCCTCTTTCTTTTTCTCTTTTGGTTTTTTCTTCTTTACTTTCTGCTGGTTGCCAAATGGCAGATCGGACATGTTTACAAACTGGATATTCGGCATCTTTCCACTTGACAGCATATCTCCGATATTGATATCTCCCAGACCCGGGATTCCAGGCATCTGCCCCATGGTATCAAAAGTCTTCTGCATGCAGTCCTGACAGATTGCCATATTCGGAGCCACATGGATCAGCTTGCCTGCCTTGCTGGCCGGACGTCTGCACATTGCACAGAACTCATCAAAATCATCTGTTTTTTCATTGTCCTCTGTGGAATCGTCCGTCACTACCTCACCGGTCTCCACCGGAGTCCCTTCCTTTGTTTCTTCTACATCGGATACATTTTTTTCATCTGTATCCACTTCTCTGTAATCGTTATCTATCATAAAAAAATCTCCATTCGTCTTTCATGTACGCTCGGAATCTTTCAAAACAAATCATTCCGATCCTACATTTTATTTTCCTCAAAAATGCCGTTGAGACTTTTCTATTTTACCATAGATTGACGACTATTTTCAACTGTACTTCCCGCATTTAATAAAAGGTTTATGCTTTTATGCAGATAGTGAATCGTTTTATGGGTTAGGGAATGAACCATTTTGAAAATCTGCATCAGTCGGGCTAACACGCCCTCCCTGATGCAGATTTCTCAAAACTGATGGACCACCCTAAGCAAGAAGTTCCTGGAGAATTGCATTTACCATAGCCGGATTTGCTTTTCCTTTCATAGCCTTCATCGTCTGGCCAACCAAAAATCCCATGGCTTTCTTTTTGCCATTATGGTAATCTTCCACAGACTGCGGATTATCTGCAATAACTTTTTCAATGGTCTCGCGCAGTGCACCTTCGTCATTGACCACTTTCAGTCCTTTTTCTTCCACATATTTTTCTGGATCAATGTCTGACCGAAACATCTCTTCAAAAACTTCTTTTGCCACGGAACCATTGATGGTGCCTGCATCTACCAGTTCGATCAGAGCAGCCAGATGCTCTGGTGCAAAGCAGATTTCCTCTGCTTCCATACTGTTCTCTTTTAAGAGACGCATGGTTTCGCCCATGAGCCAGTTGGATACTTTTTTCGGTTTGTCACAGATTTTCGTGGTTTCCTCGAAAAGATCTGCCATATGTTTTGTTCCGGTAATGATCTGTGCATCATACTCCGGAATATCGTACTCTCTGCGGTAACGCTCCAGCTTCTGCGGACGCAGTTCCGGCTGACGACTGCGGATCTCATTGATCCACTCCTCCGAGATAACGATCGGTGCCAGATCCGGTTCCGGGAAGTAACGATAATCCTGTGCATCCTCTTTGGAACGCATTGCATGAGAAGATTCTTTGTTGTCATCCCAGCGACGGGTTTCCTGCACAACTTTTCTTCCCATCTCAAGAAGCTCGATCTGACGCTCCCGCTCTCCTTCGATGGCATGTGCGATCGCCTTGAACGAGTTCAGGTTTTTCATCTCAGTACGGGTTCCAAACTTCGGTGAACCAACCTCACGGACAGACAGGTTGACATCGGCACGCATGGAGCCTTCGTTTAGTTTACAATCGGATGCTCCCAGATACTGAATCGTCTGACGCAGTGTCTCGAGGTAAGCGATCACTTCATCGGCTGAACGCATATCCGGCTCGGATACAATCTCGATCAACGGCACACCGGAACGGTTGTAGTCCACGATGGATACGTCCTCCCATTCATCATGTACCAGTTTACCGGCATCTTCCTCCATATGGATTTCATGGATGCGCACCTGTTTTTTGCCTGCCGGAGTCTCAATTTCCACATATCCGTTGCGGCAGATTGGCAGATACAGCTGTGAGATCTGATAGTTCTGCGGATTATCCGGGTAAAAATAGTTTTTCCGGTCAAATTTACTGTATCGGGTAATGCTGCAGTTTGTAGCCAGACCAACGGCCATGGCATATTCCACTACCTGTTTGTTCAACACCGGAAGGGAACCCGGCATACCGGTACAAACCGGGCAGGTGTGTGTATTTGGTTTTCCTCCGAACTCCGTGGAACAGGAACAGAAGATTTTTGTTTTGGTTGCAAGCTCTACATGCACTTCCAGTCCGATGACTGTTTCATAATTCTTACTCATCTCTTCTCCTCCTTCCTACGCCTGACTCAGCGGGCTGTGCTGATATGGACGTGTCTGTTCAAAACTGTATGCTGCCTGAATGATCTTTTTCTCCTGAAAACAGTCTCCGATCAGCTGCAAACCAATCGGCAATCCCTGACGGTCCGTACCGCACGGAAGGGAAATTCCGGGAAGTCCCGCAAGGTTCACGGAAATTGTATAAATATCGCCCAGATACATGCTGATCGGATCCTGCAGGCTCTCGCCAAGCTTCGGTGCTGTGGTCGGTGCTGCCGGTCCAAGGATCATGTCATATTTTGCAAATGCATCGTCAAATGCTTTTTTTATCAATGCTTTGACGCGCAATGCTTTCAGATAATAGGCATCATAATATCCGGAACTTAAAACGAAAGATCCAAGCATGATTCTTCGTTTTACCTCAGGACCAAATCCTTCGGAACGGGATTTTTTATACATATTATGAAGGCCTTCATATTCTTTCGTACGGTAGCCGTATTTTACGCCATCAAAACGTGCCAGGTTGGAACTTGCTTCCGCGCAGGCAATGACATAATAGGCCGGGATCGCATATTTTACGAGACCAAGGTCGAATTCTTCCACGATGGCACCTTTTTCTTCCAGTACCTTTGCTGCTGCAAGTACCGCTTCCTTTACTTCCGGATTTAACCCTTCTCCGAAATAATCTTTTGGGATACCGATGCGCATGCCTTTGACATCGTCTACCAGGGCAGACGTAAAATCGGTGTCTTCTCTTTTTACGGATGTCGAATCCTTTTTGTCGTAGGAAGTAATTGCTTCCAGGATCGTTGCGCAGTCTGTCACATCTTTTGCCACCGGTCCGATCTGATCCAGCGAAGAACCGTATGCGATCAATCCGTAACGGGAAACGGTTCCGTACGTCGGTTTGATACCGGTTACTCCACAGAAAGAACTCGGCTGACGGATGGATCCGCCGGTATCAGAACCAAGGGCAAAGGAACACTCCTCTGCTGCCACAGCTGCGCAGGAACCGCCGGAAGATCCTCCCGGAACGTGCGCGGTATTCCATGGATTTTTTGTCTCGCCATAAGCAGAAGTCTCTGTCGTACTTCCCATGGCAAATTCATCCATATTTGTCTTTCCGATAATGACTGCTCCGGCTTCTTCCAGTTTTTTCACTGCTTCTGCCGTATAAGTCGGTATAAAGTTATATAAAATCTTTGAAGAACAGGTCGTCAGCAGTCCTTCGGTACACATATTGTCTTTGATGGCCACCGGAACACCTGCTAACGGTCCTGTCAGCTCTCCGGCATCAATTTGTGCCTGTACTTCTTTTGCGCGGGCCAGCGCACCTTCCTCATCGACTGTCACAAAACTGTGTACCTGCTCTTCTTTTGTGCGTGCCGCATCCAACGCTTCCCGAACGGCAGCTTCCACGGTCACTTCTTTTGCTTTTATCTTTTTTCCCAGCTCTACTGCTGTCAAACTCATCAAACTCATTTCCATGTCCTCCGTTCTTATTCACCGATTGTCTTCGGTACTTTGAATCCGCCATCTTTCTGCTCCGGAGCATTCTTCAATGTATCTGCACTGCCATCTCCGTTTGTCACAACATCCTCGCGGAATACATTTTCAATCGGGAATACATGGGACATCGGCTCGATGCCTGTCGTATCAAGCTCGTTTAAGAGATCGATGTAATCCAGCATATCTTCCATATCTTTTTTCGCTGCTTCTGCTTCTTCCGGACTCAGTTCCAGTTTTGCCAGAATGCCGACATATTCCATGGTGTCATCGGAAATGACATTTTTCATAGTTCCGTCCTCTGCCATTACTTTTGTGACGGATGCACCGCTGGTCTGATCTTCTTCTTCCGGCTCTTCGTCCAGTGCCACATGACTGATTTTTGCATAAACAGCAGCATCCACGATCCCCTGATTATTTCTTGTGGACTGGCGCAGGGTTCCTTCATAATCCATACCGGCTTTTTTCATCACTTCACCGGAATTTGGATTTGCCACATCATGCTGTGCCCAGACACGTCCTGCACCGACTTCTGCCATCAGGAAACGGATGACTGCCTCCACAGCCTCTGTGGTGTAACCCTGGTGCCACCAGGATTTTCCGATGCAGTAACCAAGTTCTGCACTCTGGACATCTTCATTCAGTGATACCACGCTGATACTTCCGATTGGCTGCTCGATGTCATTTAACTCGATAGCCCACTGATAAAACTCATTTTTGCTGTAACCTGCTTCCCACTGCTGCAGAATCTCTGCGGTCTCTTCCACACTTTTGTGTGGCTGCCAGGTCAGGTATCTGGTCACTTCCGGGTCGCTCGCCCAGTTGTAATACATATTTTCTGCATCTTCTATGGTAAAACGCCGTAATGTCAGGCGTTCTGTTGCGATTGTCTGTGTTCCTGTATGTCTCACGTTTCTCTCCTCCTACATCTGGATCGCACTTTGTAACGGTTCCGGGGTCTGCCATAATCTGTTACGGCTCTAATCTGCTCAGATCTCGCGGGAACAAGGTCGCTTCACGGACGTTATCTTCTCCGATCAGCTGCATGGTCAGACGTTCCATTCCGATACCAAGTCCACCATGTGGCGGCATGCCGTATTTGAATGCGGACAGGTAATGCTCCATGCCTTCGGTTTCCATACCCCGCTGTGCGATCTTTTCCATTAATTTATCATACTGATGGATACGCTGTCCACCGGTTGTGATCTCCAGACCTTTGTAAAGCAGGTCAAAGCTTAAGGTGTAAGTCGGATCTGCCGGATCATCCATGGCATAAAACGGACGTTTCTTGGATGGATAATGTGTGACAAACACAAAATCACTGCCGAATTCTTCTTTTGCATACTGACCGATCAGATGCTCTTCCTCCGGCTCTAAATCATATGGATTACGGAACTGTCTGTCATATTTTTCTGCAACTCTCTGTTTTGCTTCATCGAAACGGATGGCCGGGATCCGGCTCACATCCGGAAGTTCGATCTGTAAAATATCTAACTCTTTCGCATAGTCTTTTTTCAGTAACTCCATGGTATACTGCAAAAATCCGGTCTCCATCGCCATGATATCTTCGAATCCGTCAATATAACCCATTTCGAAATCAAGGCTGTTATATTCGTTTAAATGGCGTTTTGTGTTATGTTTTTCCGCACGAAAAACCGGTGCTGTCTCAAAGACTCTGTCAAACACGCCCACCATCATCTGTTTGTAAAACTGCGGACTCTGCTGTAAGATCGCAGGTCTGTGGAAATACTCCAGTTTAAACAGGTTGGCACCGCCCTCAGCACTTTTTGCACCAAGTTTTGGTGTATGAATCTCTGTAAATCCCTGGCTGTAAAGGAAATCGCGAAAGCCTCTCACAATGCCTTCCTGAATCCGGAAGGTTGCCCGCTCCCTGATGTTTCTTAACGCTACTGCACGGTGGTTTAATCTAGCTTCCAGGGAAGTATTCATCTTCCACTTTGCGATTGGAAGCGGCAGACTCTCTGCAGGCTCGGAAAGAATCTTGACCTCTTTCATGCGGATCTCGAATCCTCCCGGCGCACGCTCTTCCTTATTTAATACACCGCTTACCTCAATGGCTGCACCTTCCTTGAGTTCCTTCAGATCAATAGCGGTCACACCTTCTTCATACACGCACTGCAGGAGACCTTCTCTCTTTCGCAGGACCACAAAGGCTACCTCACCCATGTCACGCACTGTATGAACGGCTCCATTCACGCTGATCATCTGACCATACAGGTCAGAGGCAAGGATTTCACTGATTTCCATCGTCTCTTTTGGTATTACACCGGTCATCATTTTCATTGTTTCGTACACTCCTTTTGCATAAAATGTTGTAAGGTGCGGGACGGAATTATTCTTATTTTTGTTATTTTTGTCTTTTTCAGAGCCATCTCGATTACGCTACGCTCCATCTCGATGTGGCTTCTCGCCAAAGAAATTCTTAAAAATATATTCATTCATGCAAGCATGATTCGTATATTTTTTCGAATTGCCTTGGCTCTGAAAAAGACAAAAAAACGTCCTAAGGATACTTCTTTGTATCCCAGGACGAAATAATGTTCTTTTATTATTCCGCGGTACCACCCGCATTGAGAAAAACAATACTACAAAACACTCATGATCTGTGTCTTTCCCCACTCAGGCACGTAACGTGTGCGAACCGTACAGACCTACTGAAATCTATTTCCGATTTCCCATTCAATCTGTCTGCTCCAGAGTGTTCCCTTCCTCTCCTCCGCCAAACAGCGCTCTCAGTCGGTGACGCCGTATTCCTGTCAGTTTCTGAAGATAAGAGTCTCCTTCTACGCATTTACTCATGATTTTGTATCTTAGCACAACGTTTTTCGCTTTGCAAGTCTTAATTGACCGACATATTAAGAAATTATTTCCTTTTTCTTTCAAAAATTTCCTTATTATATGATTTATGATATGAATTATGATTTTTGATACAGTTTCCTACGCATTCTGCAAGTCCCTCATTCAGGCATGATTGCTTTTTTAAACGTATGTAATGTGTGAACTGTAACGCTGTAATATTCACAAAAGGAAACGGCAATATGAATTTTTTTTGTTCATATCGTGTATTTTATACTTTTTTAATTGACTTTTTGTAAATTTAGGTCTAATATCTGTACGGTTATGTAAAATTCTTTTAACTTAATAGTAAAGTTTGCACTTTCAACACCACGTTTTGAGAGAAGGAGTTTATATGAAATCATTTAGAAAAAATGGGAAAGAAAAACCGATCATCATCGGTGATAATAACAAAAGAAAACGACATGGTTTTTTCCGTTTTCTGAAAAACTTTAAATTTCCGGATCTGTCTGACAATCCAAAAGTACAGTTTATGAATAAATTTTCACTGCTGTTCCACGGACTGCTGGCCTGCATCCTGGTCTTTACAATTGAATGTGTATCCAGACATTCCTTTACATCAGCAGTAAGTTTCTGTATCAGCTCACCGCTGACATTCCTTTATAATGCACTGCTGATTTTTGCAACGTTGCTCATCGTATATCTGTTCAAGCATCGTGCACTGGTCCGCATTGTGATATCCATATTCTGGATGCTGCTTGGTGTTATCAACGGATGCGTACTTGCCTCCCGTGTTACACCGTTTAACTTTGCAGACCTGAAGCTGATCGGAGACCTGCTCTCCATGAAAAACAGCAAATATCTGTCTGCCGGACAGGAGATCGCAGTGGTCATTCTGCTGATCGCACTTGCAACTTTCCTGATTCTTTTTGCATTCAAGGGACCGAAATTCAAAGGAAGAGTTCATCTGTTCCGCAACCTTGGTTTACTGGTACTGTGCGTAGCAAGTATTCCTTTTATCACAAAGGCAGCGATCCACTCCGATATCCTTTCCGGATACTTCGGAAATCTGGCACAGGGATATAAGGATTACGGTTTTGTATACAGTTTTTCTGCCAGTGTGGTAGATACCGGCATGAGCAAACCTGCCAATTATACGGAAGAAACCATTGACACGATCAATGACAATGTAACGACAGAGCCGACAACGGTTGATTCTTCTGATATGCCGAATATCATTTTCATGCAGCTTGAGACATTTATCGATCCGTATGAATTAAACTTTTTGAGCTACTCCGAAGATCCGATCCCGAACTTCCATAAATTAATGGAAAATTATACATCCGGATACCTTACGGTTCCGGTTGTCGGAGCCGGAACCGCAAATACGGAATTTGAAGTTCTGACCGGTATGGGCATCCGTTTCTTCGGTCTGGGTGAGTACCCATACAAAACCGTTTTAAAAAATACTACCTGTGAAAGTGCAGCTGATGACCTTGGTAATATTGGTTATGCCACTCATGCCCTGCACAACAACGGTGGTAACTTCTATGGACGTGCAAAAGTATTCTCCCAGATGGGATTTGATACATTTACCAGCAAAGAGCTGATGAACATCACAGAATATAACGAAATTGCTTCCTGGCCGACAGACAACATTCTGATTGACGAGACAACCAAGACACTGGATTCTACTCCGGATCAGTCTGATTTCCTCTACACCATTACGGTACAGAGTCACGGAAGCTACCCGGATTACAAAGTATTTGATAACCCTGAAATTCAGGTAACCGGAGGAGATACCGAAGCTGAGCATTATCAGTGGGAGTACTACATCAACGAACTTCACGAAGTTGACAAATTCATCGGAAACCTGATCGATACCTTATCCAAACGTAACGAGAAAACAATCGTTGTCATGTACGGCGATCACCTTCCGACCCTTGGACTGGAAGAATCCGATATGAATACCGGAAACCTGTATGACACTACATACGTTACATGGAATAACTTTGGTCTTGAGAAACAGGATAAAGATGTGGCTGCTTACCAGCTGATGTCTTACATCACAAATCAGCTTGGTATTCACGAAGGAACGATGTTCCGTTATCACCAGTCTGAAATGAACGCAGGCGTATCTGCTGACGATGCTTCTTACATCACAAACTGGGAATTACTGCAGTACGATCTGCTTTACGGAAACCGCTATTCCTACCATGGGGTAGACAAATATCCGGCTTCCAACCTTGTAATGGGTGTTCAGGATGTTGTAATTGACCATACATCCATGAGCGCGGATAAGACAAAGCTGACCATCTTCGGTGAGAATTTCACTCCTTGGAGTAAGGTTTATGTCGATGGCGAGAAAGTTTCCACAGAATATATTTCCGGAAACTGCCTTGAGATTTCTATGGCAAACCTGTCTGATGGTTCTGAGCTGGTGGTAAATCAGGTTGGCTCAAGCAATACGATCTTCCGCAGTTCCAACACGGTTACTTTCCATGCACCGGCTGATTTTGATGAGCATGAAGCAGATAACGTAGAAGTTCCGGATACCTCCGGAGATGACATGGGTGTGCCGGTAGTAATTCCGCCTGAGGAACAGACCACGGATGATGCGGCAGCTACGACTACCGCACAGTAATAACTTGTCTGGTGGCTTAAAATTCAGAAAGTAAAGCAGACATTCGCAATCCGCTTTCGCTACTTGCTCATGAACGCAGTCGCTTTGCGACCTGTCAGTGGGAGCTTTTAACTCCCACTGACATAAGCATTCCCCCGCTTAGTGCTCTACGCACTTGAAGCGGGGGAATGCTATTCTGCGATCAAAAAGTGACAGAAGTTTTTGACCTCTGTCACTTTTTTCATTGTTACATCCTGTTTTTAACTGCTTTACTTCTACAATTATCTGTTCCTGATTTCTCCTTATTAATTTGCGATCTTAAAATTCTGTTCATCTGCAAGCTGATGCTTCATTTCATTAAATGCTTCTGTATCTGAATTATAATTTCCATGTTCAGATATTACATTTACCCCCTGCTGAAGTGAAGACACATAATTCTGAATCGGCAAATCAACACGATATACTTCATACTCATATGCCCAATATGCTTCCTCTGAATCAAAACCATCCAAAGCCGCCTGATATACACCTGTTGTATCGTTCTCCAACATTGTGCGAAGTTCCGTCAACCATTCCTGAATTTCTTCATCGGTAACACTAAATCCATTCTGAATAGCTGCAACATATAAAGCATTTCGTTCCATGGCATCTTTTACTGCCAGCTGATGAGCATTGGCTTCACTTTCACCATCATGCAAATAGAAATCAGTATACTGCTGAACTTCTTCTTTTGATATAACGATGTTATTTCCTACAGCATATACATCATCTCTATTCAAATATTCTTTTTTCTGGTTGTCAGAAAGGCCATCTACAGATAATGTTTCGATGTAATAGTCGTTCACAGACTGATAACTATCTGCTAACATTTTACTATATTCAGATACTTTTCCGTAGTCATTCAAACCAGCCTCTGCTGTGTTTCCCCCAAGCATTGAACCCGCAAATAACACTGCCCCCAAACAGGAAACGCCTATTATTGATAATGCCTTCTTATTCATCATCAAGATTTCCTCTCTATACCAAACATACTTAAATATCCACCACATAGACCAGCATCCGTCCCCCGCACACCATGCCCTGGTCCGCTGCTACTTCGTTACTCATATCGAGTGAAAAGACCTTTTCCTCTCCGGTGCCAATCATACGGAAAGCTTCCCGCAAAACTTCATTTTCGGTACAGCCTCCGCCAATCGTTCCTGCGGTCTGTAGATTGCTGTTTACCGTCATCAGAGCACCTGATTTTACCGGTGTGGAACCGCTGGTGTCATATACCAGCAGCATGGCTTTTCCAACATTTGGATCCCCCAGCATTTCAATCACGCGGGGATCTGTATCCGTACAGGTCAGCAGCTGACTGTGGGAACGCCGCGGTGTTCCTTTCCGACGTTCCTCGATAAGTTCTGCCACAATGGAAATTGCAATCTCCGGAACAGTGAGTGCACCGATATTTAATCCAATTGGCATATGGATCTGAGCTACTGTTTCCCCGGAATTTCCTTCCTCCTGCAGCAGATCAACAATTCCTGCCACCCGGCGTTTGGATCCCATCATTCCCAAATAACGTGGAAAGATACCACTCAATACTTTTCTCAGACAGGTCAGATCAAACCGATGTCCTCTTGTTACAACAGTGACATAATCATTGCCACCAATCTGAATCTGATCGATCGCTTTTTCAAATTCCTCACAATAAATTTCTTCCGCATCCGGAAAATAGGTGCGGTTTGCAAAAGAAGGTCTGTCATCCACTACAATGACGTAAAAACCAACCGCAGACGCAAATTTGCTGATTGCCTGCCCCACATGACCTCCACCGAGAATGATCAGTCGTTCCGGTCTGTAAAATCTCCGCTCATATACGATATTTTCTATTTTTAATTCAAGAGATCCCTCTCCGGTCTGTTTTATATCTTCTAACAGTTTTTTTATTTCCTGCATGTTTCTGCTCCCAATATACTTGTTATTATTCGCCACTTATAGAAGTGGGAATCTTCTCGGCTGAGATAAATCAATATCTCATGTAGTTTTCTGCTTCCCGTAATTGTTCTTTTGTATCCGTATCCATAATGCAGCCACGATCATCCACCGGAAGTTCCATCATGGCGTCGCCTAGCTGCTTCCAAAACCCCCGCAGTCCGCCACCGCCGGCACTCCCTTCATAAGCGAGAATATCTGCCAGCAAATCCATCCGGATCAATGCCGGGTGTCCACGGCGTCCGTTCACCGTTGGAAGGACTGCTTTTTTCCCATTCACAAGCATCGCTTCCAATAGTTTTTGATAAGTTTTCGACATGATACAGGGCAAATCTACCAGCTGGATAAAAACCAATTCATAATCCGTCAGTTCCGCCAAACCTGTTTTAATAGAGGTCAGAATGCTTCCATTTCCGTAATTTGAATTCCAGATCGTATGAATGTGGTCTGACGAATAATTGTCCTGCAGATAAGCTTCGACCCGTTCATTTTCGAACCCTGTTACGATCTGTATATTATCTATCCCGGCTTCCTGCATCGTTTTTATTGTCTGGTCAATCAATTTTTTATCCAGAAACTTTGTCAGGGGTTTGGACTGTCCCATGCGGGTGGACAATCCTGCTGCCAGGATCAGTCCGCCCACACTACTCTCATCGTTATTTATTCTGCTATACATCTGTCTTTTATGCCTTTGTATCTTTTATCATGCATCGAATCGCATCCACTGCCGTTTTGATCGCTGCCTGAGTGTCATGTGCCACCGGATTTTCCAGATGCAGTTTTTCCCTCTCCTGATTAGCTACCACAAGGAAAACAGAACCGATTCTTACATGCAGATAACTCGCCACCACGAACAATGCTGCCGATTCCATCTCGGAAGCCAGGCATCCCAGCCGTTTCCATGCCTCCCATTTCTGTGTCAGTTCATAACTTACCGGCATTTTTTCCGGCTCATGCTGACCGTAAAAGGAATCCTTGCACTGAACGACACCGATATGGCAGCGATATCCGTTTGCTTTCGCTGCTTCTTCCAGTTTCTGTACGATATGATAATCGGCTACCGCCGGAAATTCAATCGGTGCATACTCCCGGCTCGTTCCTTCCATGCGGATCGCTCCCGTGGCGATCACCAGATCCCCGCTTTTGACATCTGTCTGGATGCCACCGCATGTTCCGACACGGATAAATACTTCCGCACCGCAGCGCACCAGTTCTTCCATTGCAATGGCTGCAGAAGGCCCTCCAATGCCCGTAGACGTCACGCTGACCTTCTCCCCGTCCAAATATCCGGTATAGGTCGTAAACTCTCTGTGATCGGCCATCAGACGCGCGTCATCAAAAAGTGCCGCGATCTTTGCACACCGTTTCGGATCTCCCGGCAAAATAACATATTTTCCAACGTCTCCCTGTTTTAAACCGATATGATACTGAATTCCGTTTTCTGTATACTTCATTATGCTTCCTCCCACAAATTACCAATGCCAATCATCTGATATAATCTTATTGCTCACCACCTAAAATGGTGGGAGTGATCTCACATCTGATGTAATGCTCTCCTCTGTGTGTTCACATTATAGCAGAATTTCCTTTGTTTGAAAACACGATTTCCCTTTCCACCGATGCAGGTAAAAAGCCCACTTTTTTCACATCCTCTGCCAACACTATACTCCCCGAGAAGTATAATACAAATCAAAGAAAAAATCGCCTCGATGTGGTATGTGTCCAGGATTCTGGGGACTTATCACTTCGAGGCGATTTTTAAACAAGTATTTTTTTAATCACAGTAAGGAAATTTATTTCTGTGAGTGGCATCCGCCACCGCAGGATGAGCAATTGCAACCGCAACCGCCCTTATGGTGTTTTTTATCATAAATGCCTTTACCGATAATCAGACCAACCAGTCCAAATACAATGATTGCTACAATTACAGTTGCCATTAGAACTCCTCCCTTAAATTTTTAATAAATATGATATTAACTATTTTAGTACTATATTAGCACATTTTTCGACTTATGCGATAGATTTTTTTGCCATACCGGTTGCTTCATCAACATACGGATTTTTGCGAGCAAGCATATAGATGATAAATACTAACTCGATAATAGCAACGATCAGTCCTACCGGATGAACGTTTCCTGTGAACAGGGAACCAAACTGGTAGATCATCATAGATACGATATATGCAAGACCACACATATATCCGATTGCTGCCCAGAACCATTTCTGATTGTTCATTTCTCGTTTGATCGCACCCATAGCTGCGAAGCACGGAGCACACAGAAGGTTAAATACCATAAAGCTGTAAGCGGTTAACTGTGTATAATGAAGTGCTACCTGGCCCCATACTTCATCGCCGTTTTCTGCTACTTCGGAGAAACCACCGAAGAGGACACCAAATGTAGATACAACGTTCTCTTTTGCGATCAGACCAGTGATTGTTGCAACTGTTGACTGCCAGTCACCGAAACCAAGCGGTGCGAAGATCCAGCAGATTGCTCCACCGATCGTTGCCAGTAAACTGGAGTTATTGTCTTCCACCATGCCAAATGCACCATCGACGAAACCAAATCCCTGTAAGAACCAGAGAACTACGGAAGAAGCTACGATAACAGTACCTGCACGTTTGATGAAGGACCATCCACGCTCCCATGTAGCACGTAAAACGGAACCTGCAGTTGGAATATGGTAAGCCGGAAGCTCCATAACGAATGGTGCTACTTCGCCGGCAAATGGTTTTGTCTTTTTCAGCATGATACCGGAGATAACGATTGCTGCTACACCGATGAAGTAAGCGGATACTGCAACCAGTCCGGAACCACCGAATAATGCACCTGCGAAGAGACCGATGATCGGCATTTTTGCTCCACAAGGAATAAAGCAGGTGGTCATAATTGTCATATGACGATCTCTCTCATTCTCAATGGTACGGCTTGCCATAACACCTGGAACACCACAACCGGAACCGATCAGCATCGGGATAAAGCTTTTTCCGGAAAGACCAAATCTGCGGAAGATACGGTCAAGGATAAATGCAACACGAGCCATGTATCCGATCTGCTCCAGAATGGAAAGCATGAAGAACAGTACTAACATCTGCGGTACGAAACCGAGTACGGCACCGACACCACCGACAATACCATCATTAATCAGACCAACTAACCAGTCAGCACATCCAATGCTCTCAAGCGCCGGTCCTAAGTTTCCACAGATCCACTCACCAAAGAGTGTATCATTTGTAAAGTCAGTAACAATTCCACCGATGGTTGTTACAGAAATCCAGTAAATCAGGAACATGATACCTGCAAAGATTGGTAACGCGAGAATACGGTTTGTTACGATACGGTCAATCTTATCAGAAATTGTCAGGTTGTGTACTTCTGCTTTTTTGCTTACAGACTGATCACACACTTTGCTGATGTAAGCATATCTCTGGTTTGTGATAATACTCTCTGCATCATCATCCATCTCATTTTCACAGTCAACAATGTGCTGCTCGATATGTGCTTTTACATCTGCCGGAATATTTAAGTCTTTGACTGCTTCCTCATCACGCTCAAAGAGTTTCATTGCAAACCAGCGAAGATATCTGTGGTCTACCGTCATCTCGACAGACTCCTCAATATGTGCGATGGCATGCTCAACACTTCCTGTAAAGACGTGAAGCGGAGTTGCATCCTGTTTTTTCTCTGCTGCTTCTACAGCTTTCTGTGCTGCCTCAAATCCGCCCTCACCTTTCAATGCACTGATTTCAATGATCTCACATCCAAGTGTCTCAGACAGTTTCTTAACGTTGATCTTATCACCGTTTTTACGAACGATATCCATCATGTTGATTGCGATCACAACCGGGATACCAAGCTCAAGGAGCTGTGTTGTCAGATACAGGTTACGCTCAATGTTTGTACCGTCTACAATGTTTAAAATTGCATCCGGACGTTCATTTACCAGATAACCTCTGGCAACTACTTCCTCCAGTGTATATGGGGAAAGGGAGTAAATACCAGGTAAATCCTGAATGATCACATCTTTATGTCCCTTTAATTTTCCTTCTTTTTTCTCAACAGTTACACCCGGCCAGTTACCTACGTACTGAGAACTACCGGTCAATTGGTTAAACAATGTTGTTTTTCCACAGTTGGGGTTGCCCGCAAGTGCGATTTTGATACTCATTTATATCTCCTCTCTACTTTTATTTTCTATAGTTTTTCATAACCATTATTAGAGTCTTCTAATCCATGTACAAAAAAATTTTTACTCTACTTCAATCATCTCTGCATCAGCTTTACGAACACTCAGTTCGTAACCGCGGACGTTCAATTCGATTGGATCACCAAGTGGTGCAACCTTACGAACTTTGATCTGTACTCCTTTTGTGATTCCCATGTCCATGATACGACGTTTGATCGGGCCTTCACCATGCAGACGTTTTACAACTACTACATCATCAACTTTTGCGTCTTTTAATGTTTTCATAAAACTCTTCCTTTCTTGTCTTCTATGCTTAAACCATAATTCTGGTTGCCATACTTCGATCCAGCGCAATCCGGCTGTCCTTTACCTGAAGGATGATGTTTCCTCCCAGTTCACTGACAACTGTTACAGATTCATCCACTACCAGTCCCAGTTCAGCAAGATGCTGACGTATAGAATCTTTTCCGGTAATTTTCCTGATCACTACTGTTTCTCCACTTTTCGCCATCGCTAAAGGCATCATCACATATCCCTCCTGTGTCAGTAGATTTGATTCTCTTTGGTATTAGTAAAACATAACAACATACATAGCTATGTATCTTTAGAAGCATTCACCATATAATAATCAAAACCACTTTTATTAACATCGATTAATTACAGGTGTACATGGCTATATATCATTAGTATATAGCAATCTTTACTACTCATGGCTACATTTTATTAGTAGATAGCAATTTATGCTACTTGTAGCTACATTTTGTTAGATTTTCCTAACATCAGCATACGAAGTTTACCACCGCTAACGTTCATTGTCAACCCCTTTTTGGAAAAAGTTATCAAAAAGATTAAAAAAAAGATTTGAAAAGAAAAAAATATTGCGATCATGGAATGGATTTTGCTGTATTCCTTCCAGATCACAATATTTTTATCCGAAATTCTATCTTTGATTTTTACTGTAATTCTTCTGATTCTACCAAAGTAATCGTACCATTGTCCAGACACTCCACAAACTTGTAAACCAGATCCGGATCAAACTGCTTTCCGGCGTCTAAAAGGAGCTTTTCTCTCGCCACCTCCAGCGGAAATGCCTTCTTGTAGCATCGTCTGGATGTCATAGCGTCAAAAGAATCTGCCACGCATAAAATACGCGCCGTCAGTGGAATATCTTCGCCTGCGATTCGCCTTGGATATCCTTTTCCATCATACCTCTCATGATGACCGATGACCGCAGGGATAACATAATCCAGCGACGGAAGATGGCGGATAATGTCAATGGATGCTTCCACATGCCCTTTGATGACCTCATATTCCTCATCTGTCAGACGTCCCGGTTTATTCAATATATATTCCGGAATTCCGATTTTTCCAACGTCATGAAGCAAAGCTGCCTGGCGGATGATCTCGATCATATCCTCATTCATGCCAAGTGCTGCTGCCAGAGCGGTCGCATAATAGAGCACGTTATTAGAATGACTGAACGTATAATGATCTTTCGCATCGATGGCTGCAGTCAATGCATAAATCGTCGTTTCATATTCCCGGTAAATATGTGCACGGTCTTTGGTATACCCCTGCTGGTTCGTATTGCGGAACATCGTATCAAACACCTGGATTCCGTTCTTTCCGCTATGCTTCACATGGTAAACAGCAAGATCCACATTCTCCATCAATTCCTTGACAGTTCTGGCTGCATATGGTGCTGCACTGATTCCGGCACTGACTGTCACCGCCTTCAGCTTCATATCCGTCCGTCGGTTATTCATCACAAAAATCTGCTTTGCGATCGACTCTACCAGATTTCTGGCTGAAAACAGATCATATTTTGGAAGCAAGACTGCAAATTCTTTTCCTCCGTGGCGGGCTATATATCCACTGTCACCCACACTGCTGCGAATGATCGCGGCAATATGCTGCAGGCAAACATCTCCTTCCTTGATTCCGTACAACTGATTATATAACTTAAAGTCATCCACATTAATGATGGCAAGTGCCAGGGAAGAATCTTTATTTTTTTCAAACTCTTCATTCAAAACTTCATAAAAATACTTCCGGTTCAACAGTCCGGTCATTTCATCCGTCCGTGCCTCAATGCAGGCTTTTTCATACATTCTCGCATTTTTAATAGCAATGGACGCTACGGATGTAACAGAAGCGATCAACTGCGCCTCATCATACACAAGCCCCTTTTTTGAAGAAGGTGATGTGATCAGAAGCACTCCCGCCAGACAATCCCCGTCTTTTAATCCCGCACAATAGCGAATACGCTTTTTATCCAACTGATGCTTTTCGCTTTCCCACATGGATTTGTATTCCACTGTATAACGAAATTCCCGGTAGATCAGTGGCTCCTCATGAACTGACAGCCACTGAATCATCGGATTTTCCTCCTCCAGAGAAAAAGCCAGGTCGTTTAATGGCTGATCACTGGCAAATCCGCGATAAGGCTGACCCGGTGCATCCTGCATACAGATATAGATATTTCCCACATCCATCAATTCTTTCAACACATGAATGGTTTCATTCAGAATTTTCTGCAGATCCAATGTCTTAGAAATTGCTGAACTAAATTCTTTGATTTTTTCCGCTTGATGAATTTCTTCCTTTACAAACACATTTCTCACCAATAATTTCCATAAGAATGTAAACAGTGCATAAATAACAAGAAATGCCACTGCAAATACAAGTGCATATATTGTCATATTTGTATCCATCTGCAAATGAAGCATTTTCTGCAGATATGGAACAACATTAAAAAATACAATCACAGAAAACAGGAATCCGACGCCATAGCATAAGCTGGAAGAGGCCAGCATCTGCAACTGAAATAATCGTCTGCGGGTCAGCGCATAAAACAATAGAAATACATTAACGACACCACTCAGAACATCGATCGGAAATCCGGAAAGCAACGGCAGACTGATCAGAACGTTTCCGGCAAAAAGTACCACAACGCCAATCATTACCGGATCATATTGTGCTTTCATATTCGGATTTGCTTTGCAGATATGCACCAGGATTACAAACAAGTGTAACAGAAAGGCTCCAACAAGAAAGAATAATACCAGAATCGTCGGTTTAATATCGTATACAAAGGTTGGTGTTCCATTTTTTTCCACCAATTCCGGGCACGCCAGAAAAAAACCATTCCATATATTTGCCACGAGACAGGTCAGGATGACTGCCAGATAGAGTTTACCTACCATACCTTCCCTGACACCGCCAAAAGCCAGAATAAAACGGTAATATGCGTACGGAAGCAGTAAGATTCCAAATAACGAAACCTGATACCAGAATTCGTACTGCGGCCAAAGCTGCGCACGCATAAAGGCAGAACCACCGGTCCATAAGAGCAGTCCGGTCAACACTACCAGAAAACTGTTTACAATTTTATTTCTCTTTGCTGCCAGAAACATCAGCAACATAAATGCATAGCACACCATGGCTATAATTGAAATATATCCGTAGGTTCCCATATATCCCTCTTATCTCACTCTGTTCATACTCGCCTGCACCTCAAGAAGCCCCATAAGATCATAGTGCGAAGGGCTCATATGGTACAGTTTTTTTCCTGTCCGTTTCTCATAAGTTTCAAATGTTCCGCAAGTAAGAATCGTCACCTGCAGAGGATCCATTCCCAGAATCTTTTTCAGATCACGGTAATCCTGATCAATATATTTAAAATAGGTACTGAGCAGATCTTTCAGAATTGTTGCACTCATAGCATTGTTCAGCAGTGCATCACGCTCCAGTTCCACGTACATGTGCAGATATGGCCGGTTCTGCTCATTATATTCCTTCGTTGCCACCCAGTTTGTGATTGGAAGTTTGGAAAGACCAATGACATTTTGGATTCCATTTTCCGAAATTCGAGTAAATCCGGCGATGTCAATGATCCAGGGCACACGATCCACATACTCAAACCGTGGGATCCGTGTCTCATCTTCCCGGTTTTCCAGTCCAACGCAACGGTACATATCACCACAGCGATATCGTGCAAACGCTCCGCCTTTCAAAATGGTAAATACCAGTTCATATTTTTCCCCCGGCCGCACTTCATCCATAAGATATGTCGGCGGAATATAGGACGGATCCGCATGATTTTTCAGCATATCTTCCTCTGTAATAAACTCATAAAATGCGTTATCCGGAAAGAAATACATGCCTTTACGCGTCCATGTCTCTGTGCCCATCATGGAAGGCTCCGTACCGGCAAACAACTCCATCGGCCGGATTCCCCAGAGTTCTTCCAGATCATCCTTATAACACAGATTGTCTGTGCCGGCTACCATAAACCCTTTCAGATGGAACAGATCCTTTGGCAGCAGCTGCCGCTGTTCTTTCTTGCACCGGTATTTTGCTTTCAAAAGCCGTATGATCATCTGCGGTTTACATTTTAGCAAGCTGGACAACTTTATTCCACCACCGGAACTGGTCAGAGATGAGAGACTCAGACTGACTGCATAAGCAACGCTTCCCAGACCGAAGAAAAATCCCAGATCCTTTTGCATCGCCATCTTAAATCCGAGTTTGTTCCGCTCACTGAAACTCATATTCACGGCGTCTTTGATCGCCGGTAAAAACTCAATATCGATTTCTTCTCCCAATGCCAGCGGAAACAATCCCGTAGCATAGGGCAACGGTGCCAGCGCATATAAAAATTTATCCGTAGAAGCCACATCAAAAGAACCTTTTTCACGGCTTGTAGACAAAATCAGGCAGGCCATAACATTATTTCGATAGGTATCCAGCATGCTTCTGGTATACGGTGCTACCTTGATCGGGTGCTTGCCACCCTCCCAGGTCGTCTGGATCCAGATTACAGGATTTCCCGGGAGCATATCCGGCTGCTTGGTCAACAGAATATCCGCATAATCTTCATACTCTGTCAACGGTACCATTTTCCGGAATTCCTCCAGATTTTTCGGATGCTTTCCCTTCAGAATGGACTGCCCCAGTCCGCAGTTGCTCCAGAGCTGGATCTGCTCTTCCATCAACCGCCGCTGAATCTTCATGTATCCTTCCATGGACAGATCCAGGAATCCGCAATACTGCTGCCAGATTTCATTATATTGATGTTTTTTCAATTTTTCTTTTAGACTCATAGGTTGTCCGCTCCAGATTGATTGCTACGTTTTCTTATACTTTTCATACACACCCGGATGCTTTTTCCATTCGGAATTAAAAACGGCGTACTTTGTTGATATTCCCTGTAATTAAAAAATGTCCGTGGAAATGTCCACAGATCCTGAAAAATGATATACAGATAATTCCAGAAAATCATAAGTCCAAAATAGATTCCCGGTCTCCATCCGCCCAGCATTCCCCACATGCATAAAAAGGCACCTGCAAACCACAACACCCCCGGATGACGGCACAGACCGTACACTCCTTCTGTGTATGCAGCACGCAGTTTATTTTCTTTACAATAGGTTTCTTCAAAGGGAAGGGCAAAAAACAAGGTATATATAAGCAGACCAAGAAAAAACAATGCTCCGATTCCAAATCCGATCACTGCTTCCACGCTCCGATGACCTTGTCCCCACGCAGAACAGAACTCTGCTACGACAGACGCCACGACAAGAATACTCCCCCATGCAAAAAATTTCTGCAAACATACATTCTTACTTAAAACACTGTTGATATCATATACAAAATACAGGACAAATCCTGCAGTTCCCAAAATCAGCTGCCACATCTTCATTCTCCTGCTTCCTGCTATAAAAATCCACAAAAAAAATATCTATGTATACATCATTCAAGAATGCCCTCGGCATTCTTGTTGCGAAATGCACATCATGCCATGCATGACATATTCTTCTGTGCATCTCTGCAAGTCTACACTGCCTTGAACAGGCAACCTAAATTATAATAAAGTTCTAGCTAAAATGCAAGGAAAAAAACACCGCCGGTCGGCCGACCGGCGGTATCATTATTCTTTTATTATCTTTTTTCGATAATATGCGTTTTTTTAATGTTTTAGTCTTCCCATGGACGGATGCGGTATACAGCCCCGACTTCCTCACAAATTTTACTGCACTGTGCTTCTTCTTCTTTTGTGATCGTGGTAGCTACCGTAGTCATGACAACTTTAGGAACATGCTGCGTACACTTTTTGGCAAAACTGATCATTGCATCAAAAGACTGATCTCCAAATTTGCTGCGCACCAGTTCATGATAACGCTCTGCATTCGGTGTATTCAGGCTGATGGATACTGTATCGATCAAACCTTCAAATTCCGGTGTAATATCGCGGTTCCAGATCAGGTTTCCCATACCATTCGTATTAATACGCACTGGTTTTGAGAATGTCTCTTTTACATAGGCTGCCACTTTCAACAGTACAGGCAATGCCTCTGTCGGCTCACCGAATCCACAAAATACGACTTCCTCAAATTCATTCATATCAAACTTTGCAAATTCTGCGATTACTTCCTCTGCAGAAGGCTCACGCTCCAGCCACAGACTGTGAGCTTCCCCCACATGATCCATCGTCTGACGCAGGCAGAATGTACAGGCACATGGACATTTGTTTGTCAGGTTTACATATAACCCATGATGTACTTTGTATAAAATTTCCATTTTTCATTCCTTCTTTCTATTTATAATCCACTCTTTTTAATATTAATATAAGTTCTCCTTCACGCACTTTCGATGACTCTGCTTACCAGATATCTTTTTTAAGTAAATCATAAAGCAACATTATCTCGCCAGACTTCCGAGATGCTCCTCGAAGCAGACACCGTCCGTCAGCGGAATCTCCCGCTCGATGGAACTTAAAATGCACTTTTTGATAAATCCGGATGCCTTCTTTACAGACTCTTCAAAAGACACTCCGTTCACCGCATCTGCTGCCAGTATTGCCGAAAAAATATCCCCGGTTCCGGATCGGGAGGTACCGATTCTATGAGTGCGCAGTACTTTGCATTCCTTTTCTTTCTCATAACAGAGATTTGCCACAAAACTGCCCTGTGGAATTCCGGTGATCACTACTTTTCCCGGACCCATCCGGCTTAAAACTTCTGCCATCTGTTCAATCTCTGCCACCCGCCATTTTTCCTTATAAGGTGTGTCTGTCAAAATGCATGCCTCCGTCAGATTCGGTGTCAGAATGTCTGCATAATGCACCAGTTTTTTCATTTCCAGACACATTTCCATAGTATAAGTCGGATACGGCTTTCCGTAATCTCCCATAACCGGATCGATCAATACAATCGTCCCCTCTCCGCCAAACTCCTGAAGGAAATCTCCTACAATCCCAATTTGTGCCTCTGATCCCAGAAATCCGGTACAGATTCCATTAAAATGCAGATCCAGTTTCCGCCATTCTGCAATATACGGACGCATTTTATCGGTATAGTCTTCAAAAAAATAGCTGTCAAACCCTGTATGATTGGAAAAAATCGACGTCGGTACCGGACAGCACTGTATCTTCATTGCTGATATGATTGGCAGTGAAACTGCAATCGAGCATCGTCCAAAGCCAGAAAAATCATTTATCACAGCAATCTTCTTCTGATTGTTATGTGAAACTATCATAAAACTTTCCATTCCCCATCTTTCTCTTACGTTTCTTATACATAACAAAAAAACTGACCTTTTTCAAGAGCCAGTTTTTTTCGTTATATCCATGCCAGTTTCTATACCACTCTGCACATTTACAATCGTGAAATCAAATGAATAACGCCTGAACTTGCCAGCATCACGATCATCCCCGCCACAGCATTTCCGCACATTACACAAAAAATGGTAATGCCCGGTCTCATGTTCAGCACCCCGGCAATGATGCTTCCGGTCCATGTTCCGGTTCCCGGAATCGGCACTGCCACATAGGCAAAAATTGCCAGTGGACCGTACTTGTGAATTTTATCTTTATTCTTCGTCACTATTTTATCGATCCATCCGATAAACCGTTTTAAAAATCCATGCTTTTTACATTCCACATAAAACCAATGTGTAAAAAAAGCCAGGAAACAAACCACAAAAAAACTCCCGCATAATGCCATCAGATACGCCTGCCACGGTGCAAGCTGCAGTGCCATACCAAAAGGAATGGCACCTTTTACCTCGACGGCCGGAATCATTGCTACGAAAAATGTATAAATCAACTTTGGGAAAATCACCTATTCTACCTCCAGACAAACTTTGTCGTACATTCAACTGCAGTTCACACGCGCCATTCACAAAACGCCCCTCAGGCTTCTGTGTAACTTTTCTACTGTTTTTGCTCATTTACACGCTTCACCTGCTATAAGTTAAGTTGTACCAAGATTTTCGTCCTCTGTAAATAGGATTCAGAAATTCTTAAAATTTATTCAAAAATCAACAAGAATATCGTTCTGTTTGGTTATGATACGGATATATTCGTTCTGCTATTCTTTTTCCGTTTGATCCGGCGCTTCAAAAGTCCACGCCAACTCGGTGGATACAAAAGAATCAGTACCGGGAATATTTCCAAACGTCCTGCCAGCATATCAAAAATGTACACACATTTACTGAAAGTTGACGCAACACCGAAATTGCAGGCTGGTCCGTATTTTGCAAGACCCGGTCCGATATTGTTAAAAGTGCCAAGCACGGAAGAAAATCCACTGACCAGATCGGTTCCATCTATGCACACCAGAAACGTAGACAATATAACAAGAAGCATATATGCTGTAAAATATACGTTGATACCACGGATTGCCTCTTCATCTACCGTCTTTCCATCCATCTTGATCTTTTTTATACTCTTCGGAAACAGATAGGAATTTAATTCCCGCAGAGCTGATTTCACGGATAACAGGAATCGGCTGACTTTCATACCGCCGCCGGTACTTCCGGCACAGGCACCGATCATCATCAGAAACAGCATGACATATCTTGACAGAGAAGGCCACTGGTCAAAATCCACGGTCATGAAACCGGTAGTTGTAATGATCGAGCCAACCTGGAACGATGTGTTTCTGAGATTTTCCATCACATTACCGACCCAGCCATATGTATTTGTCATAATGATCAGGATTGCTGCCACAATAACGCCGAAATATGCCCAGACTTCTTCCATGCGAAAAAGCTGTTTCCATTTTCGCAGTAACAAAAAATAAAAGGCATTAAAATTAACACCAAACAAAATCATAAAGATTGTTACGATCCACTGAATGTAGGGGGAACAACTTGCCAGACTGTCGTTTCGAATGCCAAAACCTCCGGTTCCTGCCGTAGAAAATGCTGTCGTCAGTGATTCAAATACCGACATTTTCCCACACACCAGTAACACAAAAAGAATCACTGTCATTCCAAGGTAGATCACATATAAAATTCTTGCTGTATGCATCATTCTTGGCACCAGTTTTCCGACAGACGGTCCCGGACTTTCTGCACGCAGCAGATTCATGTTGGAACCACCTGTCATCTGAATAACCGCAAGTAAAAATACAAGTACTCCCATACCTCCGATCCAATGTGTAAAACTACGCCAGAACAACATACAATAAGACAGACTTTCCACATCACTCAAAATCGTGGATCCCGTTGTCGTAAATCCGGACACAGTTTCAAACAATGCATCTGTAAAAGACGGAATTTCCCCACTCAGGAAAAATGGCAGACAGCCGATCACACTCATGATAAACCAGCTCATTGCCGTGGCGATACAACCCTCTCTCATGTAAAACACATTACTTTCCGGTTTTTTATGCGTAACAACTGCTCCAAATACCAGTGCACAGACTGCCACGATGGCAAACCACACGCCATTGTGTTCCCGATAGATCAATGCCACCAGAACCGGAATCAGCATAAAAAGCCCTTCCAACTTCATAATCCAGCCCAATATATAGGCTATCATCGACTTATTCATCTAATGTGACCTCCACCTACCGTAAAATATCTTCTATATCATGAAATCCGGTATTTGTTGTAACAATAATTACCGTGTCTCCCCCCTGGATTTTATCATTTCCACCCGGGATAATGATTTTTCCATCACGATTGATACATGCTACCAGGAGATTTTTTTTCAGTTTCAGCTGTGCCAGCGGCAGATTAACAATCGGAGACTGATCACCCACAACAAACTCAATCGCTTCCACACGTTCATCAAACAGATGGATCATGGTTTCGATATTGTTATTCATTGTCGCCGTCTTGGAACGTACAAAAGCGATAATTGCCTCAGATGTAATATATTTCGGATATACCACACTCCCCAGATCCAACTGATCGATCACTCCGGTATACGTGATGCGATTGATCTTGGTAACAACCTTGGCATTGGATACTTCCTTTGCATACAAAGTCAGCATGATATTTTCCTCGTCGATTCCGGTCAGTGGAACAAGAGACTCTGTCGTTGTAATACCAATCTCATTAAGCAGTTCCTCGCTGGTACCGTCTCCGTTTACGATAATTGCCTGCGGAAGCAACACACTCAGCTCCTCACAGCGCTCTTTCTTATTTTCCACAATCTGCACAGAAATTCCGAGTTCGATCAGACGTTTTGCCAGATAATAAGCCGCACGCCCCCCACCTACGATGATACAGCTTTTTGCCTGATGTGTCTGAAATCCGTTTTTCTTCAAAAATTTTCGTCCGTCGCGCACCGGCGCAATAAAACTGATGACATCTCCGGCTGCCAGTTCAAAATCACCACCCGGAATGTATACTTTTCCGCTTCGCTCAACAGCACAGATCAGAACTGCTCCGGAAAGTTCCTTCACCAGATCTGCGATTTTCTTTCCTGTCAGTACGTTTCCCTGCGGCAGTTTGATACGAACCATTTCCGCATGACCTCTGGCAAAAGGGGCTACTTCCAATGCCGTCGGCATATATAAAATACGGGAAATTGCATTTGCAGCTTCCTGCTCCGGATTGATCATCATGGCCAGTCCGAGTTTTTCCTTCAGATATGCTTTTTCCTCACTATAATCCGGCGTACGCACTCTGGCAATGACCTCGCAGTGTCCGGAACGTTTTGCAACCAGACAGCAAAGCAGATTCAACTCATCTGAATCTGTCACCGAAATCAGGATATCTGTGTTTTCAATTCCTGCTTCCTTTAATACAGTAAAGCTTGCTCCGTTGCCAACTACCCCATATACATCATGCATATGGGTCACACTCTGCAGACGGGCAGCATTTTTGTCAACGACAGAAATGTCATGCCCCTCTTTACTGAGACGGTCTACCAAAGTCATACCAACTTTTCCACACCCAACAATCATAATGTTTAATCCCCCACTGTGAGGATTCTTTTTTCCCTTTTGAAACATAATACCCCCTCTTCATCTTATGTGAATTACGAATTATTTTTTCCCATGCTCAAACATTTATACTATATCTATAGCGAAAAAGCAAGGGAAACGCCACATTTACAAAAAAAAGAACAGCCGGTCGATCAGCTGCTCTTTCAAGAGAAGGTATTTTTTACTATGGGGGTAGCAAAAAACTATATAATGTATTGGGGGTTTTTACAGTTATTATAATAGCAAAACCTTCCGTGTAAGTGTGCACAAACTTGTTTTTCTATTTCAATATTTTTTGTTCAATCCTCACATTACTTTTTTGTAACTAACTCTTTGCCAGTATAAAAACTGTCGCAATGATGAATCCAAAACCAATAATATCCATTGGAAGGAACACAGTATCCAGAAAAACAGCTGAGCATACCGTTGCCATCAGCGGCTCCACACAACCAAGCATATTTCCGCGAGCCGGACCAACCAGACTGGTACCCTTCAGAAACATAGTAAACGCCAACACCGTACCAACCAGTACAATCAGCAGCGTAATTATCACCGTTGTAAGATCGAGCTTCACAGATATTTTCCAAACCCGCATGATAAAGAAAAATGCGATTCCTCCGGTCAACATACCGATTCCGGTTGGGATGATGCTTCCCCAGTCTGCCAGAAGCTGCTGTGGTATTAAAATGTAGAGTGTTGCTGCCACTGCAGCCAAAAATCCCCAGAATAATCCTTGCTTAGATATATATAATGAAGTAAAACTTCCATGCGTCGCTACTAAAAATGTACCTACGAGACAGGAAACGATTGCAATATTTTCCCGCAAAACAGGTAATTTTCTCTTTCGCAGACAGACGATCAGCAAAACAAAGATTGCCGATAGATACTGTAGCACTGTTGCTGTTCCCGCATTTGTTTTCGCTATGGCTGTCAGATATGCATACTGCGTAAACATCAAACCGCCTATTCCAAATACGATACAATGCAATACCGCATTCGGCGTTTTCAAAAACAGTTTCACATTCGGACGATATCGCCAAAACATGAACAGACACAAAACCAGACCCGCCCCAAGCAGTCTGATATCTGTTAAAAGTCTGGTATCCATTCCTTTGAACGTACACAGATATTCTCCACACGTTCCGGAAATTCCCCAACATGCACCGCCAATAATTGTATAAATCACACCTTTTTTATACTGGTTCATAATATTACTTTCTCCTGTAAGTTATTCGTTCCTATTTTCCAGATGAACTACGATATAGTCATGATGCACTGCATTCAGGTATGTAGTAAAAACATCTCTTGTCCGCAATTTCAGACTGGATGTATTGATACATGGATGGCATCCAAGGTATTCTCCCTCCAGTACATCCGCATCCACCAGAAGTTGCACCTGATTTTCTGTATCATTCATCAGCCCCATTACACTGACAGAACCAGGAGTAATATCCAGAAATTTCTCCATATATTCCTCCGGAGCAAAAGACAGGCGTGCACTCTGGATCTGTGCAGACAATTCTTTTGTCTTAAACGCCTTATCTCCCGGCATCATGAGAAGATAAAATTTTGTTTTCTGACGATTACATAAAAACAAATTTTTACAGATGACAGCATCAAGAATTCGATCTACTTCCTCACAATCCTCCATAGTCTGTGCTACTTCATGATCTATCCGCCAATATTCAATGTCAAGTTCATCCAGAAGATCATATACACGAACCTCTTTTTTCAGACGTTCTTTCACATTCAATGGTCTTCCTTTTACTATTTCCATTCAAAACTCCTTCTTTCCTGTCTTTTATGCATGTGTTTATTTTTTCTTTATACTTTTAATATGATTCTTTTAGAATTGATTCTGTTTCTTTTAGAATTTTGACATATTTTGCTCACATTTATTGAGTATCATAATACTTGTCAAAAGGAAATCTACTTTATTTTTGATAAACATTTTCATAACTCAATCTCCCTATGTGGAAAACAGCAGTCGCATGGCTGCTGTTTTTCTGTGTCTGCAATGTAGTTATTATCTACTTCTTTACCATGCTAAAATAATTTCATACATATCAAAAAGGATGTTCCTGACCAGGAACACCCATTTTGATTATATTTATTTATATACCTTCAAAACTTCATACAGAACCAGTGTCTTTCCATCACTATTCAATTT